>ERZ772884.6-NODE-6-length-253222-cov-14.162734_pt1 | contig 253222 bp, 275 predicted proteins | sample MGYA00580574_ERZ772884 | MGnify/ENA primary metagenome ERZ772884 (study PRJEB29015, sample SAMEA2737690) | human gut metagenome | biome: human gut; feature: human-associated habitat; material: faeces | place: China | collected 2012 ... | reverse complement strand
GCATTTGGTGAAGTAGAAGATAAAAGAAAACTATTTCAAAGACTAAATGGTAATAAAGTATTAATACTCGGTAATCATGATAAAATACCAGATCATTTAAAATGTTATTTTAATCATATTACTCAAATCAAGAATATTAAGTTTAAGAAATCTGTATATAATTTCTTATACAAAGATTTAGAAGTGATAATGTGTCATTTTCCAATGTTAAGTTGGGAACATAAAGATAAAGGATCTGTTATGATACATGGTCACTGTCATGGAAAAGTAGATCAAATAAATATAGATTCTAAAGAACTAAGAGTAGATGTAGGCATAGATGGAAATCTAGCTAACTACGATTTAATATCTTTAGAAAAACTTTCTAAATATCTAGAAAAACATGAAACTAAAGAAGCTAAAAAAGTATAAAAATATTATAACAACTAGTATATATCTTTTTATCTATATTCTTTTTGTAATAGTATTTATAGCAGAGGCAATAGCAGGAACTAAAGTTCAAGATATGGATATTGCAAGCCTACTATGTACTATAGTAAGTGGAACCATATTAAGTTTAGAAATATATTCTAACTTAAGAAGATTATTCATTATTGAAATAATTAAAAAAATAGAAAATGACAATAACAACATTTGAATTAGCACTAATTGTATTTATTTCTAATCTTGGTGCTACATTGGTCTGTGAAGGAATCGAAGCTATATTAGAAGCGTATGAAATCTATAAGAAGAAAAAGAAAGACCTCACAGAACAAAAAGGTTAAAAATGCTACACCTAATGTATATGATGGAATACAATTTAAATCACAATTAGAAACTTATGTTTATAAACAATTAAAGGCTCATAATCTCAAAGCAGAATATGAGCCTATTAAGTTTGAATTAATTCCATCATTTACATTTTGTGGCAAAAAGATTCGTGCTATGACTTATACTCCAGATTTTGTTGGAGATAATTTTATTATCGAAGCTAAAGGAAGACCTAATGATGTATGGCCTTATAAATGGAAATGGTTTATGTGGTCATTATTAAATAAAGGTTTAGCTGATAAGTATAAGTTATTTGTAGTACACAATCATAAAGAAACAGATGAATGTATTAGACGAATTCAAGAACTATAAAAGAAAATTCATACAAATATCTCATAGAACTGCAATTTTAATGCATATATTTGAAAAAGCTGATGATGATTTTGAAGATATGATTCTAAGTGATCATAAAGAATATTGTAAACAAAATCATGGTATAGATATATACAAAGAAGCTGCAGATCAATTCTTTAAACAATTTGAAGGAAATGAATGTCTTATTTTCGTAGAATGTTTAAGAGATAAATGTAATGAAATGTTAACCGAACATGAACGAGAAGTTAAAAAACTTAAAAGTAGAAGAGATTAAATTTATTTCTACTAATACTTTCTTTAATGATAAATTTAACGAATATTTATTTATTAAAGATAAAACCAAAACTAGAAGAAAAGTAGGATATGAAAGTGACAGCAATTAGTGATATACATGGTAATCTTATTGATATAGAACCGTGTGATACACTATTAATTTGTGGAGATATTTCACCATTAGAAATTCAAAGAGACTATATTCAAATGACAAAATGGTTCTTTAATGAGTTTCAAAAATGGATTATGAATCTACCTTGTGATAGAGTAATACTTACTCCAGGTAATCATGATTTTTGGTTTGAAAAAATGATTACTCAACCTCAGACATATCTATTTGATAAATTAACTATCTTAATTAATGGAGAAGTAAATATTTATTCAGGTGTAGATGATAAATACTACAAAATATTTGGTACGCCGTATTGTAAAGATTTTGGTTGTTGGGCATATATGCCTGGTAATACTATATTACCAAGTGTCTATAGTATTATCCCAAAAGATGTAGATATATTGATGTGTCATGATTCTCCCCAAGTAGGATTTGTAGCAAATATTATGGAACACAAAAGCGAAACATATCCCAATGGTGTACCAGCAGGTAATATCTACTTATTTAATGAAATAGTAGAGAAAAAGCCTAAATATGTGCTGTCTGGACACATTCATTCTGGAGATCATGTGTTACAAGAGTACGCAGGTACAAAATATGCTAATGTAAGTATATTAGATGAATCTTATTCGATTAAATATAAACCACTAACATTTGAACTATGAAAAAATTAAATAAATCTGAAATTATTGCTAAATTGTTTAAAACAGATGAAAACACAGCAGAATTCATAGGTGTATATGAAAATAACACTAATGAATATCTAGGAGAAATAGATAATTCTACTGAAGAATTTATTGGACAATTAGAAAATAATACAGAAGAAAACATATAATGGATATATCTATACCATATTATGAAGATCTTAATCGTATAAGTAATTCTAACATCGGATGGTTCTTAAAAAAAGGACCAAGATATCTTAAAGAAATGCTTGACGGAAAAGAAGGTCTAAAAGCTAGTTTTCTGGATAAAGGTACTATGATCCATGAATATATTCTTCAACAAGAAGAATTCTGGAAAGACTATATTATATTAGATTTTGCAGTACCTAAAGTAAAGCAACAAAAGGATTTACTCGAATTCTACGCAAATACAAAAATGGTAGACCCTCTTACATCTGAAGATGATATATTACTTATGAGTTATAATTCTGCTTATAGTAATAATAAATCAATAGATAAAAGAATACAAGAAGCAAAAGAATTAGTAGAAACTTACCAAAATTACATAGAATACTTTAGAAATAAAGATTCTAAAAAAGTAATATCATTTGCAGATCTTAATATGTTAAAAACAATTAAGAAGAATATGGAAGATCATAAGAAAGCAAATGAATTATTATTTAACTATCCAGAAACATTTGAAGTTCATAATGAATTTCATATTAATTGGGAGTATCCTAATGCTTCTTCATTAGGAGATCTACCATGTAAATCATTACTAGATAGAGTAATGATAGATCATACAAATAAAAAAATAATATTGGTGGATATAAAGACGACAGCTGATGTTTATAATTTTAAACATTCAGTAGAAGAATTTGATTATTGTCGTCAGTTGGCCTATTATTGGTTAGCTATCCATTGGTATTTTAAGAACGAACTAAAACTTAATATTGAAGAATATGAATACGAAACTTATATTGTTGCAGTACAATCTCATGATGGGTATGAAGTTAGAGTCTTTAAATTCAATTCTAAAGCAATTGAGGAAAGACTTGTAACCATAGATTATGCTATAAAACGAATTGCTTGGCATAAAAACAATAATCTATGGGATCATATGAAAGAATACTATGATGAAGATGGCGCAGAACTGTTACAATAATGTAGTAAAATATTTATTACCTTTGTATAGTTTTAATTATATTATCTCGAATGATGTAATTCAATTTGTAGGGGCATATAGTTATTGCCCCTACATTCCACTACTTGATAAATTATTTATATTGTATAGAATTATAGATAAAGAGAAGTCAAAAAGACTTAATTTACCTAATACTTTTAAGAAAGAAATTGTTACTATTAGTAATGAAACAATGCTAATAGTAGTTTTAAATAAACCTGATACATTTTATTATGATTGGGAATATTTAGTAAATGGCGAATTTGATAACATAAGTTACGAATGTCAGAAGAGAATATTAAGTTCTGATATAAACAAATATAACAAAAAACTAATTTATGAAACTTTTCACGGTTTCGTGAATAGAACAATTCGTCAAAGTAGTATAAATAAAGAATGTATTGGATTCAATGAGATGTTAACTTGGTAGTAGTACTACAAAACAAAACTATACACAAAAGAAAAGCCGTAGCAAATTAATGTTACGGCTTTGTTTTTTGTATTGTCCGGGCAATGAAGTATTTGATTAAAGGATACTTAATAATTGTTTTTCATCTTCAATGTTACGCAAACGATATATTTGTCTTACTAATGGTATTAAATCCATAGCTCTTTTCTTTATCTTAAGTTCTCCTTTCCAATCACCTTTTTCAAATCTTGCAGTAGGAGTAAACAATGCTTCTATGAAATTAGAAACACTCTTTAATACACTACTAGATGGTAAAGGAGATTGTACAATTTTCATAAAGCTTGCAGGAGAAATATAGAAAGTCATATCTGTAGAAAGTCTGAAAATTTGATAGTCTAAATGATTAAATACTTGTGCCATAACAGAATCATCGTCATCAGGCTTATATTCATTTAATAGCATTCCCATTACTGTGAGTGCCATAAATAAGCATATCTCTGTAGTAAAACGCTTTACATTTGCTTTTTCGGCTTCCGTCATAGTATCCCAATCAGCTTTCTCAGCATACTCTAGAGCTTTCGCTTCATCTATAAATCTTTCAAAGAAACCTCTGATTTTATTATAATAATACGCTCCGCCATCTCTATAATACCCTTTACTAAAGGTTTGACCATATTCATCATAATATTCTTTAGCCCATCTACGTTTACCAGTAGTCCAAATCCATTTACGGAACATGAGAACTAATTTACCAACACTATATTGCTGTAATGCTACTTTACTATAAGAAGCGTAGTTACCATGCATCTTTCTTAATATCGCAGTCACTTGTTGACCAAACGCTATTTGATCCTTTTTACTGAAATTGGCTACTTTGTGTTCTTTATCAAAAACTAATTTGCCGTTTTCCACAGTAAAGTAATCAAACATCGAACCTATATCTTCTCCTTTTTTATTCAGAGCTCTTTTTTCAATCAACGAGGCTAATAGGAATCTAGATTGAGCTTCATGTTCCCCAACATTTGTTGTGAAATACAATGTTGAAATTTTACCAAGTTTACTTAATCTGTTATTTTCTAATAATGATCCTTCATTAAAGTCTGTAAACACACCAAAATGTTCATTCAACAAATTAGTTAGACTAGTAATCTTTCTAGAACCTATATCACCAAGAATGTTTGGCATATCTGCAAGATATTCTCCAGTAGCTCTAGTATAAGAACTTGCAGATACATATTGATTAGCAAATGCTTCCATAGTTTGTTGAACTTCTGCCATGAGAGCGTTGTTAATCATACTTACGGTATTTAAACCCATGATTTTTAAAGAAGTATACTTTTCGAACATTTTCAATGTCTTGGCATTGTCTAAACCAAAAGTGGTACCTAAGTTCTTATTATTTATACCATATACTACTTGATCAAACCAAGCATTTAATTGTGCTATTAAGTTTTCGTCTGTAGTTAAAGCATTTGTAGTTGGATCAATATCATTAGTGCCATTATTCATTATTTTTGATAACACGTTTTTAATTGGATTTCCTTCAGAATCTGTTTTGATTGTCTTACGATTCTCAATGACCCATTTTGTATATTCCAATTGAGGTAATATGTCATTAATATATTTATAATTATTGACAGATCTGAACCACTCTTTATATATAGTAGCTACATCTAAAGATTGTTCGCTTGATGGTAGAATATTAGTAAAGAAAATAGGTACAAACTTTATAGGTCTATCTAATTCATCTGTCATTTGCATACCTTTATCAGTATCATCTGCACGCAACGTAAAATCCTTTTTTACCGCTTCTATTAATTGACTAGTAACGCCTTCTGAAACAACCCTTTCTGCTAGTACTTTAGACATACCTGGTAATCTACCATTTAACTTAAATCGGTCTGGAACAAAAGAATCTCCATGTTTACTTAAGTCGGATATAAAATCAAAGAATCTAACACGTATGTCTTGAGGATTGGTATTCCTAATCTTTTCTAAATCATTCCATTTTTTATTAGGGTATTTGGAAGATAAAGGTTTTCTGTGATTCCAATTTAATTCATTAAATTTTTGTCTTAAATAATCTGCAACATCTTCGGTAATTTGTTTTCTATACACCAAATCAGCCCAACTGCGCTTTAGAGATTGATCTTTTTTCTCATTATTTATAAGATATTTATATTCTTTGGCTGTGATCTTACCAGAAGATAACAATTCGTCTATTACTCTGGTTTTTTCTCTTGCTAATTCTGCTTTACCTTCTATTGGTGCATTTTCATTTAACCATCCAGCTATTGCTACAGCTTTATCTTTATTTGTTTCATACTTAGGATTAGTGTTTATTTCTTTTTTTGCTCTTTCATATGCTACCATAAATTCTGGAGATAATTTTGAAATAACACGAATACCGTTTGCATCATTCTCAATCATGAAATCATATAATTTTGCAGGATTACTTTTAAATGCGGGATACGCATTCTCCAGCTCCTCAGTAAGAGATATTAAATCTCTATACATATTATTAAATTCCATATTTGATTCTGTCCAACGCGTATGATATGCTCTAGCCATAGCCCCCACTATTGGATCTGCACTTTCAAACACAGTATCTAGCATTCTACTCATCATTCCTAGAGGAGAAGTAGTTGCTATTTTACTCTGCTGTCTAAGCAGTTCCCGACTTCTTAAATCTATTTCATTTCTATGTTCTGATACATAATTTTCAATGTATTTATTCATAGCAACTTTATCATTTAGTCTATCGGTTCCTTTGTTTGCTTTTTTATAAGCTTTTTCTGCATCTAATCTATAATCTGCTTCTACTCTAGAGGAGAAAGGAGCCAACCAATCTAACCATATTTTTTCGCCTTTAGATTTATAAGCGTTTTCTAATATGTTTTTGTAAGATACTACAGTAGCTAAAGATTCCTTGAATTCGCTCAATTCTTTTTTACTTAAGCCTGTCAAAGCGGTAGGATTCAAAAATAGATAGTTTTGAATATCTTCTAAATTTGAGAATGATTGTGCATAGTTTTTCCACGCTTCTAACTTACGTAAATTCCATATGTTCTGGACGCCTTTGCGCTCTAATTCTAAATTGGCATTATATTCATCAATTAAAGGCTTTAGTAAATCCATAGATTTTTTGACATAAGCTACTAGTATTTCGCTCTCTTCCATAGAATTAAGCTCATCAATAGTCTTCTTTATTACTTCGGATTTTGTAGTATAACCTTTCACTTTATAAATAGCTAATTGGTTTTTTAATACCTTTAATATATTAGATACAATTTCTGACTGTCTTAATAGATTTTCAGAATTAATATCCGAAGTAATAGCATTAGCGTCTGCTGTCAAAACTGTTTGATTTATTTCTTGTTCTAAAGCATTATTGGTTCTATGATAAATGGAACCATCTGCTTGAGCATAATCTAAATCTGGTATCCACACTTCAGTAATTACCCCATTTTCATCAATAGTGTATTCTAAAGGAATAATCTCTTTATGATCAATATTAATACCCAACAGTTCAAGCATTCTTTTATACAGAGTTAATTGATAGTCATGTCTAGAAGCATCTGGTTTACCACCTTTTTTAGTTTCTTTTTTAGCACTAAAATAATAATCAAATCCATACTTTCCTTTGCCTTTAAACACTCTAGCTTTTGTCTTAAAGTCTTTTAAATGTATTTGACCATCACTATCTTTTACTAGTAAGTCCAACGTACCTGCAATTTTAGCAGCATCATTTGAAATAATCTGTTCTGATGCGATAACCTTATCACCCTTTTTAACGATTTTTGGAATTACTACATTTTTAATCATCTTCTTGGCGGAATCTGCTAGCTTTACTTCAGACGGTGCAGTTTTTTCTCCAGTAAGAGCGCTATGAATATAATCATGAATAGCTGTACCTACTTTAGCTGCATATTCTCCGTAAGCCAAGTCTTCATCTGACATTGATTCAATATCGGCACCATAACCGTTTAAATCTTTAATAACAGATACTGGAGTATATATATCCCCTGTATCTACATTTGTATATGTGTGTGATTCAGATTCAAATGCTATGTGATTTTTTTGATTGGATAAAATTGATTTTATTTTTGCTTCATCGCTAGTTTTTTGAACATTGTAATATTCAGGTAATGAACGCATTGCTTCTTCATATGATGCTTCATCAAAACCTTCGTGCTGATAATTATCAATAAACATCACACGTTCAAGTTCTACCATAGTTTCATTATATAAATTATTATTTTTAAATTTATATAATTTACTAAGGATACCCATTATCCAATCAAGTAAATCTTTTATAAAACTTGAATTGTTTTTAACAGGTTTACTTGATTCAATCTGATATAATTCCTTTATAAAACTTGAATTGGCAAACGCTTCTGCAAAGAATTCATCAATGTTTGTTAATCCATAAAATACATCTTTATACTCTAAACTAGTGCTAAGTTCTTTCCAACTTTTTCCATATTTCTTTTCAAATGCAGTTCTAGCGTAATCTAACAACTTCTGTGCAGATCTCCTAGAACTAGGGTTTAATTGCAGAGCGTGTACAGTAGCAGCGTGTACTAATTCGTGTAATATTGTACTATCCGCAAGTCCATCTTTGCCTTTAAATATAGAATCACCAAAGATTACAATTGTGTTGGTGTTTGGATTATAAGATGCTGCAACTTCTTTATTGTGATTAGGTAGATGCACCGGTTTATATTCTAATTTAACATCTTTTAATACATCAGATGTAAGTTTGTTTAATACGTCTGTTAAATGTTTTAACTCAGGATTACTACGATTAATTCTATCCAATATAGTTCTAGCACTTACTGTAAATTTTTGTTTAAATAATCTTTCAAATAATGTACTATCAGATGTACCATTTACTAGGGATAAATTGTGATAAATATTATTATCCTGAGTAGAGAATGTACCTTGATTATCTATTGATTTTACATTATTTGGATTATTTATAACATAAATATTTTGATTTAATTCTTGATTATCATCAATACCGTGAAATATAGCAATATCTGCTTCTTCAGCTGCACGATTTATAGTTGCAGTAAAACTTTCTCCTTGTTTTTTTAAATCGTCTTTTGTACCAGTTTTTTCAATTACAGTATTAGCTTTTAAAAATACAGGAAATTTATATTCTCTATCTAAAACTGTGCCTTTTTTAGGATTTGCTGTGCCAGTAAAGAATAAAGCTTTTTTCGTTCCATTTTTTATTGTAGAAAAGTAGTTATCAAATTCTATAGAGAATTCGTTTATAGGTGAGTTAGCGTGATGATACACCACTAAAGGTTCACCATTCTCGTCTACTACTTTGGATTCACCAAACCAATTTCTAAAACTTTCAGAGTAAGTTCTAGCCTTAGCTTGAATAGCAGCTACTCTATCACCATTATAATGCTCTAAAAGGTCTGAAAATAGCTTAGATGGCTCCCCATTGGGAGCCTTATCTATGCTATTACCATTGTTAAGCGACCATATATGATAAGCCGCTGCTTCACTAGTTGCATTTTTTAATTCTTCGAATTCTCTTGCAACTTCTTTGTTTTTTAAATTAGGACAAATTATACTCATATATGATTAACTTTTAATACAATGATTCATTTCATCAGTAGAAAATTCTTTAGAATTATTAAATTCATTAAATAGATTTTGTTGAGTAGGAGATTTAAAGGCATTTCTAATAGTCTCTCTTACTTGGGAATCAAATTCAGGAGACACCTTAGAGCCACGATTACCTGCTACATTCAATGTACCGATGTTATTATCTACAAGCCACTGCGCCAGTTCTTGACTGGTTGGATTTAATAGAAATGGTTTGTTATGAGCCTTAGCAAATCTTTGTGTTGCAATTCTACCAGCACTATCTTCATCTGTGCTAAAATATACTGTTCCATCAGAATTAATAACATTTTGTTCAGTTCTCGGCAAGTAGAATTCTTTGCCTTTTCTACCAGCTTGTAATTCAGGATCTATCTCAGTTACACCAAAATCTTGTAAACTAGTATCTGGTCCATTTTCCGTGTAGTAACCTGGAGTAGTAGTACCACCTGTTTCTAACCCTAATTCTCTACCCATTTCCAAACCTAAGCGATCTATACCTGTTTGACCACCCGAAATTATTTTAGTAGTAGGGATTGCATTCACTTGAATATTTTCTTCTGGTTTCCTATATTCGTCATTGTCTTCAGTTATATCTGTAGTTTCAGAATTTATAACATCAAATGGATTGTCAATAGGTACAAACATTTCATTTTGTAAGAATTTAGGTTCAAATTCAATAGAAAGATCTGTAGCATCTATCCTCTGATTACCATCAATAAAAGAAGTAGTAGTACCTTCATTAATGGTAAAACCTCTTTCCTTGAAGTTGATGGAATTGGTTGCAGCGTATACAGGATAATAATCTGTTTCATTTTGAAGTCTACCAACAAGTTTGAAAAGAGTATTGTTATACTGTAAATAAGGAACTGGTAAACCTGTAGTGGTATTATAGTCTCCTTGTTCTGTAGTAATGTACACTGTTTGACCTTCATGTAATTGCTGTCTGTTTGGTGTGGCAGATTGTACTATATCTTCTACGCCTTGTAAAGCTCTAAATGCATAATCCATATATTTATTAAAATCTAAAGAGTTATCATTAGAACGTTTTAACAAGTCTTTCAGATGTTGATTGTAAGTATAATCTACACCATCCACAGTATAAGATAAATTACCCAATACTTCAAAAGGTACTAAATCTAAAGTAGCATAAATACCTGTACCTCTACCACCACTAGTATAGAAAGAGTATATAATTAAATCTTTTGCAATATTTCTAACTTCTTCTGAACTGTGTTCTAATAGATCTCTCCAAGCATAAGTGTACGCATTCTTTGCATCTGTATCTCTTAATTTCAATACCGTTTCAAATTTTTTAGGTTTACCTTCTACATTTATACCTGGTATAAGCATCTTTAGTAACATGTTGTCACTTAATTCTAGATATCTAGTACCAGTTAATATTTGATTTCTAAGTCTATCTACTCGGTCTACAATGGTATTATTACCGTAGAACATGTCTTTCAAATTTATATTATTTTGCTTACAATATTCATTGAAGAATTCCGCCTGCATTGCAAACTTCATTTCTGACATATACTTGGTTATATTGTTTGATTTTCTATCATAATAAGTATTCGATAATTCACCAAACTTATTGACCATTTTTAAGAAACCTGGACTGAACTCTATCATTTCATTCTTAAGTAAGTCAAATAGTAGACCTGTACTATTGTTCAGCTTTCTGCCTAAGAATGTTTTATTATACACGTCTTCAGCATTAGTAAAATGAGGATCATCCATCATTCTTTCAATATTGTGTAAAGACAATATTAATTCAGCTTGATTTTTACCCATTTTACCAGTATCCACCTGAGAAGCCAACACCATGTTACTTAATGCCTTACTGTAGTTTTGAATATCTGTAAAATATTCATATATAATCACTTGGTTTCTATACCAATCTGTAGAGAAATTTTTATTATAGTGATCTCTCAATTGCTCTTTTAACCATTCAGCATTAAATACTAAATCTTTTACATTGTAAGTATTACCATTCCATTCTATAGTAAGAGTTCCATCATCTAAACGACTGTAGAAATTCTTTTTATCAAGCTTGGCTGCTTTTTCGTATTTGTTTAATATAGAATCCTTCCATCGTTTATCATTTCGCTCTTTCTTAGTAAGACCCATCTTTGATGAACCTCTTCTAATGGACTCATTTGCAATCTCTTTCAATACCGGTTGAGGTAAAAAGTAAAATTGATTCAAACCAACACCAGAGGAAGTTAATAAAGCTACTACATCATAAGTATACGAGTTTACATTTAAACGAGTAATATAAGAGTCTTTTGCAGCATCTACGTGGGCATTGATCAATGCAGAAGTCCAATCCATGATGGAGATACCATTAGCATCAAATTTATCATACAAATTACCTATATTTGGTATAATACTAAAAAGATTTCTCTTTGTATTGACCTTGCCTCTTCTTCTAGATATTTCTATAGTTTTATCAAGATCCAATTTTGCAATTTGCATAATTACACGGAAGGTATTAATCAAAGCCATAGGTCCAATACCAGCGTCTGCACCAACGTTTTGTGTCTTAACGTTTTCTTGATATAAAGGGAATAATGGTTCAAGATTGTTATAATTCTTATTGATATTAGAATAAGAATCAACTACTTTTACAGCTTCTTTTAATGCGTCTGTAGCAAAGTCCAAAGGTACTGTTGCATCCATGTAATGATTTGAAGAAGTTAAAGTTGTTTGAAATACATCTAATAATCTATTTTCAATCTGTCTATGATCATTTAATTGCCATTTATTTTTGCCAGAATTCTCCTGTACGAATTCTTCAAAAGTCATTTTTCTATCTTCGAACTTGAAAGATGATGCTAATTTAAGAATCTTTTTATTAGGAGCTAATTCTGGATCTCTTAAAATTTGATTAAACTTTCTTTGACCTATAAAGATTGAATATTTATTTTTCATACTATTGAGTATATTAATAGAATCTTCAGTTAATTCTCCATTTCTATTAATGTCCACCAATACAGATTGTAATATTTTAGGTATTTCTACTTTTGCTTGTTTGTAGAAATCTGTATTAAACCAACGGTATCTGTGATCGTATACTTTTTTCAAGTATTCTTCTTCGTTCAAATAAATCGGATTACCTAATTCGTCTAATCCTACATAGTCATCAATGAATTCTGTCTTATACAATTTACCACCTATTACATCATAATTATATCTAGCTAGATACATTTTATCAACGTCGAAGTCCGCACCAGTCAACTTGGTTAATTCAGCAGGTAATACGATAGTATCTCCGACATTTGATGGTAATACATCTACTATAGTAATAGGCAATGTGGAGTTCATACCCTGAGTAGGAATACGATAAGATAAAACTGCTAAGTCTTGATTATCTAGGATGAATTTCTTTGCCTCTTCAAAGTAAGAAGTATTATTCTTTTTTGCTTGTTCTAATAAATAATCTTTGGGTAATACATCTTTGAATAGGTTTATAGATACAATTGCTTGTAATCTATTATTTTCATCCTTAAATCTAAGTTCTTTATTGAATTTGTATTCGTATTTGCTTGTATCTACTTCGGCAAAAGAATCTTTGTAAGCAAAGTTGGACATCTGAATCATGGAACCGCCAGGAGTATTTATATCTATAGTTTCTTTCTTAATCATAGATATGATACGACTCTGGATCCATGCTAATGCGGGTATACCAGATAATTCAATATAGTAATCTTTGTTACCATCTTCGTTTTCAATGGTTTTTAAAACATCAATAAGATTTGATGGTAAGTTACTATTTATGGCATCATCCTTTAACATTTGAACAAACTTGTCACGATTAACCGTCATATATGTTTTACCATTTTCTGTTATTTCGCTTATCCCAAATTGCTCGTATATGTTATTTCTACCAATATCTGATAAAGCTGAAATAGCTCCCACGTAGTCGTCAATTAATTGCTTACCCGAATATTTTACGCCTTCGTATTCATACACATCATTGTCTTCTACTCCAGCAACACCAATTTTAGCCATCTGAGTACCTAACGAGATTCTAGATACATGGTGAGGATCTGTTACCAACTGTTTACCTAAATACTTGAATGATTGTTCATATACAGGAATTTCTTGTAATTCTGTATTAGGTTTACCATCTACATAGAATGTACCTTTTTGTCTTAAACCTGATTTTACAGAAGTATCAAATTTAATCATGTCTACATCTTTATCATTCATTAAATCATATACTTTCTGTAAGTCTCTACCTTTTGCTACTCTTTTGAATACAGTAGCCAATGACATCTTATCGTAGATGGGTATCTGTAATCCATTAATGAAATCATAACCAAAATGTATGTATTTCAATGGTTGCATTACTACAGAATAAGCATACAATTCATCTTCTAATGATAAAGGCTCATCTGATTCCATTAAATTATAAGCTTCTTCTTTTTCTCCATTCCACTCACCATTCATGATGGCAAGTTTTCTAAACATCTTTGGGCTAATAAGTACCTGCGCATCTGTTTGGTCAGTTTCAAGATAACCATTTAAACGTTTATCAGCTTCTTTAACCACCTCTTCTTTCAATTGTTCATCAGTCATATCAGCAAATCTACCAACACGTCTTTCTCTGAACATCTCAAACTGTTTCCAAAGTAAACCATGATTGTCATCAGTACCTACGTACTTCGACATCATTTCATTATACATTACTCTGGATTCTACAATGTTTGAATTGAATATAGCAGTTTTATATTTATGTGTGTCAAAGTCTAAGAATCCTTCTGGCCAATTTTCACGTAATACAGATTTTGTTGAAGTTAATGCAGAATAACGTTTTACTCTATCATCCAACATTGCCTGATAGTCTTTACTACCTTTATAAAACGCAACATCCCCTGATACAAGTTTTTCAAATTCATACACAGCGATTGCTGAATTTATAGCATAATCCGCAATAGCTTCTGCTAAATCAATTTTTTCATTAACTTTTTGTTTTACAATTGATGCTGGTAAAAGTCTATTACTAAATATAAGATTTGTATTTATCCTTTTACTGTCATTTTCTTTTATAAACTCATCATCTAGATACTTTTCATTACCGTTTATCAATTTCTGATTAATAAACTGTTTTATAGTGTTGTTAACTTGTTGAATGAGACTCTCTTCAATTACTTTTCTAAGACCTTTACTATTAATATCAAAGAATTTATCATCTGATAATTTATTTTGTAAAGATGAGAAATATCTGAATTTGTAACCATTACCTGTTAAACGCATTGCACCGCCTTTAACAATATAATGGTAGTTTTCAACAAGTTCTTTATAATTTGTATCTTTCTCTTTCATTAAAGAATCCTGTTCAATCTTTGACATCTTGTTCCAAGATTCTTCAGAAACGCCAAGTCTATTTAAGAAGTTGTTCTTAGCATTTATTGCAGCTTGAATTGTAGAGTATTCATTGATAGCATAATTTACAAATAAATCAATAGTTTCTTTATTCAAAGAACCATTTTGAATAGTAACCTCTTGACGATTCAAACCTGTTATAAAATAGAATGTACGTTTGTTTGCAAGAGTTGGTAAAGGTAAACGATTGTTTCTTACAGCGTTAAATTTAAGTAATAAGTCTTCATTCGGTGCTATATCCAAATAACCACGTCCTGTATCGTAACCATCTTTATCAATCATAGATAGCATTGTATCAACGTGAACATTAGATCTTACTTTGGGATCAGTCATCTGTTGCAACCAAAATGAAGATTTATTATAAGTTACACCATTTATCTGAGTAAAGAAGCTATCGTCTTTTAACCATTCTTCAAACATAGAAGTAATGGTGTTATTTTCACTATACGCATAAACCAAGTTGCCATCTGGTCCTAACACACTATCATCTTCCGCTGTAGGATTTGCAGCAACATATGCTTTTGCCAATTCTGCTACCGATTTTTCTTTGCTTAGTAAATTTAAAGCATGACTAGTTACATCTTCTATTTTGTCGTTAACCAAATTGTAAAACAAACCTTGTTCTCCAAATAATTGGTCTAATCCTACAGGATCTTTAGAACCAACTCTAGGTACACCATTTATAAGATTTTTTAAAGCAACGTTTAGATTGCTATTAAAATAATGATTATTTAATAAAACACCGATCGCATCACCATCTACAGCAATGTTCACATTGTTAAGTATGCGGACTAATTCTAGTACATTCTCGGCATAATCGTTTTTAAGGAAATTGTGCTTTTTAGATTTATTTTTTAACTCTTTATAATCTGCAATAGCTTGTTGTAAAACATTCTTATTTGCAAATGTACCATTTACACCAAATGTTGCTGACCAGTTCTGTTCAAGTCTATTAGAACGTTTATTAACATCAGCGTCACCATAAGTAATAGTATAAGAAGTTAGCTCTTTACCTTTATCATTGGTATCCTTACCAAAGTAAGCATTAATAAATCTATTTCTGTGTTTTTTAAACGTATTCCAGAATCTTGTTTTCAACATTTCATCCTCGTTACCACTTTCATCCTTAGTGGTAAGGATTTCATACAATTCTGAATACATATTTATCTTACTAGAATCTCCTTTGGCTTGTCTGATAGTACTGGTTTCATCTGCTTTTTTCTTCAACAGCTCCAACATTTCATCTATAGACTTTGCATTGTGAATTGCACTAAAGGCATTAAACCAAGCTACATCGGGATTTATATATACAGGAAGGAATGTTTCTGGATCTAATGTTTCAGAATCTTTTAATGTTAAAAACATTACTCTAATATCCGCTTGCGCATTTTCTTTTGCTGAAAATTCATAAGCAGATCTTATTTCATCATTAACTAAGTCATTTAGATCATCTTTTTCCTCTAGTTTAGATTCTACTCTACGTATATTAAATCCTTGCAACTTAACATCAATAAGAGGTCTAAACACTGTATCAAAGTTATCAAGTATTTCATTATAAAGATCTACCTTTTCTTCGTAGATAGCTCTTTCTAATTCACCAAACGCTTCGTTTTGTGAGGCTGCTAAATGCTTATCTCTGATGTCAATTAGTTGATCTTTTACTGCCTTAAAACTTAACCCTTTCTCTAAACTTTCTATATTCTGTATACCATTAACATCTATGGTCATAGAAGTTAAAGTACTAACAATATTTCCAAGTAAAGAGCTATTGTAAATTTGATGCAATGTGACTCCATTAACAGTAAGAGGTGCATCCGCATTTGCATATCTTTGATTAAAATTAGTTAATGCCGCTTTGTTAATCTTAGCAAATTTATATTTACCGTTTTTAATAGCATTAAAAAATCCATCAATATTATCTATTTTGGTTTTATTTAAACCTAAGAATGATTTAATAAAGTTTTTAATATCTGAAATAACTCTGCCTAACTTACTGTGGGAATCGGGAGTATTATTGATAACATCTTCTCGGAAACGTTCAGCTAAAAATTCTTCCACTTCATTATCGTTACGATTAAATAGTGAATATTCTTTTCTAGCTAAATTGTACATTCTGGCTTGTTCTTCCGGACTCAACAATAATAATGATACTCTATGAAAAGCTTCATGATAAGCAGCACCAGCCGCTGGACGTTCAAACAAGGTTACACCATCCTCATTCATTATTGACCATGCCCAACCAGGTCTACCAGATTCTCCAATTATACGAATTAATTGATCTACCAACTTAATATTACCACCAGCTCTTTTACCAAGCATTCTACGATAATTTAATAATTCTTTTTCTAAATCAGAAGTTTGTTTAACATTATCATAAACCTGCATTGATACAGAAGGTTTCTTACCAAAAGTAGTGAACTTATTTTTTGGTTTTTTTCTAGTAAAACCAATCATCTCATCAGTAATACCTGCAGCTTTATTTAACTCTCTTGGATCTAATGGAGCGTTGGCAACAGGAGCTTCTTTTACTGGAGATTCTTTGATTTTTCTTTCTCTTAATTTAAGAGTACCTTTACGTATGTCATTATAAATTTCAAAATTAGGTATAGAATCTGAAATTTGATCATTCATTCTAGATAAGAAATCAATCATCTCATCGGAATCCATTTGATCAAAATTGTTTCTATATTCATTTACCAAATTTTGATATTCGGTTGCGTCTTTTGCATACGCTCCTAATTTAAATGGAGATGTTTCCTTAGTAATTTCAACAAGATGTTTTTCAGTATCCGTTGCTTTCTCATCTACTTTTTCCGGCACAGTTTTTACTGGAGAAATTTGTTGAGGTGCTTCTACTGGAATTACTTTACCTAAATTTAAAAGTATTCTACTTACCGTATTCCCATCGGGGAAAGTATAATCCAATAAATTTGATAACTCTTCTTTTGTTATATTTGCACTAGGTATTGCTTTACGTTTTGTCAACAATGATCTAACAGCACTATCGTACATCAATTTGCTGGATAACGTTGATAAATTATTTATAAGTCTATCATAAACCTCGCGTAATTTTTTCACCTCTTCCGTTTGCTCAACGGAATCAAAAGGATTATTAGTAAGCAAACCAAAAGTATTTGTATTTTTTGGTTCAGGTTTAGCTGTTTCCTTTCTTTTAGACTCTGCAGAAGGTTTTACAGTTTTTGGTGGGGCAATTGTAGCCTTTTTAATAGCTTCATAGTACTTGGGATTTTCAATTTGTTTGTTTTGTTTGTTGATTGTAACAGTTTTTTGTGTATAAATCTTTAAACCTGTTTTATCAACAGTAACTAATTTACCCTCATCTTTTACTTTTTCTTGAGCTTCTGGATGTTCACTTTCATATTTTATAAGATCGTCTATACTCTTGTTATACACATCTACAAGAGCTTTTCTTATATTCTGTGAAAGTTCTTCTTCATTTAACCCTTCAATATTTAACAGTTCTTCTCCTTTTAAGGAAACCAATTTAGTTCCTTGTTTTACTAAAGCTGCTTTATTTGCATACTTCTGAGCACCCGGAATTTTTGCAGTTATAGTACTACCGTCTGGTAAATTGTTTATCTTTTCAGATAAATTTTCTACACTTTTAAATACGATTTCCTCTTTTTCAAAGACTTCAGAAGTTTTCTCTTCCTTCGGAGAAGGAACACTATCTGTAGTAATAACTCTCTCGGTTATAGGAATGTTTTGTACTACCAAATAAGATTTTGAAATTAAACCTTTAGATATATCTAAATCAGTACTTAAAAAATCATTATCAATGATTGTATTTAAATATCTAGCACCACTTTTAAAATCAATAGTCTTATTACCAGCTTTAATTTTAAAGCCGTATTTAACCGGCATGTCATTGTTTAACATCGCTCTAGAAATAGCAAAGTTCTTATTTACAGACATCCATTTGGCAAATTTTGCAATAGAATCTTCATCATTTGGTCTCAGCGCTTCGTGTTTTGCACCAAATCGTACTATATTACTATTGTTTGTATCAAAGTAAAGTATCTTACTAGGTTCACGCTTAGAATTTACTGTAGATTCCCCAAAGTAAACCAAACTATTTAAGAACTGAGCATAAGTGAGGTACCCAACATTAACCGGTTCAATTCCATAAGTATTATCAGCAGGTATAGCATCCTTTAATCTAATTTTTCTAGAAGATAAATCAGCAAATACCCTAGCAATAGATGTAGCTAATTCCAAAGGTATTTTATTGGGATTAAGTTTTGCAACATAACCCTCTTCACCAGTAAGTTGATATTTACCAGGTATTATTAAATAAGGAGAACCTGGAGTACCTGTAGCATTTGCTGTAAGTAAATATTCTGACTCTCTAGAAGGATCTATATAAAAAATAGAATTGGTTGCATCTGCTATACCTATTCTCATAGGAGTACCATTAGGAAATACATATTCCCCATCCTTATTCAATTTGAGACCCAAACCCTTTACTAAAGTATTAGAAGTATTAGGTTGATAATTATTATAACCCGGAGTACGTACAATATTACCTGCTGGCACTTTTACGTTACCTTTATTTTTAAGCAGTTCTAGTACTAACTTTGTTTTTTCTTTACTTGCGTTTGAAAATGCAAACACTTTATTAGAATAACCTTTATTAGTAATAATGCCTTGTATAGGTAAATATTGAATTAACTCATTTCTTTCTACTTCAGATAAATTGTCCAAAGCTTCAATAGGATTAGATGATTTTAACAGAGTTAAATACTTCTTTTTTGCAGCCTTTTCTTTAGCGTATCCTGATAAATTTTCAATATTATCACTTATAGTAAAGTCAATAGCAAATTTACTAACATCTGTACTAGGATTATTGATTATAGCATTGAATTTATCATCAGATGCAAGTCTTACTCCCTCTTTGTAGGTATCGTCTTTTGCATAATCCTTTGCTAATTTTGACTTAGGATTAGTAATTTCATAATCTTCATTTTGACCCTCTTTTAGATTTAGTTCTTGTCTTGGAGAAGCAGCTTCTAAAAGTTTATTTTGTTCTGCAGCTAATTGTGCTAAACTTATTGTGCCACCAGATTTGGATTCAATGTTATAGTTTAACAATTCCCCTTGACCAACTTCAACAGGCTTACCATCTTTATCATTTAAAGTGTAAACAAAACCGTACTTCTCTGATTTCTTAGTAGCTTTTTTATCTATTGTAAACTCTTTACCATCTTTTGAGATAACCTTATCATTTACATTACTAAAGTCAGCATCTACAGGATTGGGAATACTTTTTGCAATTTCTTCGTCTTCCTTAGTCTTTTTATCTCTCAGATAATTAATTTCGAAGTCTTTATCATCTATTAAATTTTTTATATTACTTCGTTCTTCCTTCGCCGATACTGGTAATTTGTTTAAATCTCTTATTAATTGCTTTTTCTGTGCTTCAGCGATTTCTAATTGAGATCCTGTATCACCTTCTTTTGCAGAAGTATAAAGACGTAAAGTATCTTCAGATGTGTTTGGATCATTTATAACTGAATCTAAAGACGTTTTATAATCATCACTACTAAAATAATCTTCTACAGCTTTGGTTTTCTTTTCTATTGCTGCTAATTTATCTTCTATTGCTTTTATTGATGAATAGACTTTTTCTGTTTGAAATCGTTTGTCATACAAACCTTTTACATAATCTTTGTCTGTAGTAAGATCTTTCAATCTTTTTATATCTACTACTTCATCAATTGCATTATTTGCTAATTGTGCTTGTTTTATTGCATAATCATGTATGTTTGTTATCTGAGAATTACGATTTTCAAAATTAACTGCATGTTTTATTACAAAATTCCTAGCGTCTTCTATTGCCTTTTTTAGTTCATTTTCATCTGCAGCCTTTCTTATAGCATCATACTTTTCATTAAGCGTATCTGTATATTTTACATTACTAGTAAAATTTTCTTCTACAGCTTGTTTTAAATCATTATTATTAGACAATAATGAATTTATTTCACCATTTAGTTTTCTATTTCTAAGATTGTTGATTTGTCTATTTGCATCTATTGTGTAGATACTATTCTCAATATCTTGTCTAGTTTGTAACCAAGCTCTTCTTTGTTCCTCAGATTCAAACTTTTTAGGTTTGGGTAAAATTTTATTTATTTTATCCTTTGCATCTTTTTTAGAAGATGCGATAATGTCAGCTTCTTCAGTTCTACCTGATTCTCTAAGAGCTCTTTCAAATCTATCTACAGTACTAATTTCAGCTACTTTATTATTTACTGTAACTACTCTAGAAGAATTATTTAAAATGTCTACAAATTGCTTATAATCATCTTCTAAGCCATTTTTAGTATTTTGTATATAATCATCTTGATTTCTAAGCTGTTTTAATACCGCTTCAGATATTTCCATTTGATTCTTAGGATCATATGAGGCTACTCTAGCAAATAAATCTTTATTATCTGTGTACAAAGTATTTAATACTTCAGCTCTAGATTTAATACCGTCATACTGTTGTTGAGTTATAGCCCCTTTAGTAAGGGCCATATTCATACCAGCCATCAAAGATTCATATTCTCCAGAAGCAATAAAAGGAACAATAGATCTGTCTTCTTTTACTCTGGAATGTACAAATCCCCCAAGTAAACCAGCAATAGCACCTGCTGCTCCTTCTTCCAAAGCCGATTTAAAAGATTCCTTACTAAACAATTCTGTACCGAACTTACCTTTACCTATCTCTACATCCTCCGGAGCAATAAACTGGTCATATAATACTTCAATAGAATTTTTAGCTTCAGATTGAAGAAATTCTTCTAAGCCTTCTTCAAAAGCACTACCTACTCCAATTTTATTAGTAGTAGTAAATCTATCTACAGCATTAACTATATTGTTAATAATTCTATTTGATATGCCTCTATCAAACAATTTTGACATATCCCCACCAGTTTCATTTACTACAGCTTGCGCTGCCGTTTTTCCAGATTTTCCTGTAGCCAACCATCTTGTCAAAGCGTTTGAACCAAGTTTTTGTTCAATGACTGTATTAATGGCACCAGTAAGTAAACCAACAGATGCTGCATCCTCTAAACTAAGACCAGCATCTCTAGCAGCTTGATAAGCTTCACCGTAATTTAATACCATACCAGCACCAACCATTGGTAATACTGTAGGAGCGCTTTTGATTGCTTCATTGAGTGTTTTACCTATAGTACCCAAAGTTTCTACTTCTTTGCCTGTAGCAGCTAAACCACCAATAAGACTACCAACTCCGGTGTTAGCTATTGCTCTACCTACTCCAGCATAGGAAACCAAGGAAGATATAACATTACCCATAACATTACTAAAGCTTTCCAAATTATCAAACATACTTTGATCAGCTTCTATGCTAGTCTTACCGTAAGGGGTATCTCTGGTTATTTCTTCTTGTCGATAATCTGCTAACGCATTCAAACTATCGTATTCTGATTTATAGCCTTCCCCTTTAGCTAAACTAGAAACAGCTTCTGCAATATCTCCTGCCCCAGCAGCAAAACTGTAAATGCCAGGAAGAATACCATGTAGCCCTCTTGCAAAGCTTTCAGTAAATCCCAGTAAAGCGTTACTTGTTAATTTTTTAGGTCCGTAGGAATTAATAATTGAAGTACCTGCTAATTCTACTTTTGCCATAGATTCTTTTGTACCAACCACTTGCTTTAAAGTATATTTTCCTGTTTCAGGATCAATAGCCGGAGTAAAATAACTAAATAGTTTAAAACTATCAGGTCTGCTTTCTTTTTCCTTCAGTCCTTTTAATACTTCATCAGTTTTACCTTTCATAACTTTTAAAAAGTTATTTCTAGTATTGCCTTCTGTACCTTCTGCAAAATCTTCAATATCCATTGAATCTTCTTCAGATAAATATCCTAAAGATTTCCTAAGTAGTGTGTTACCCAAGAAATCTTCATCTAAATTCAATTCTGATAGACTTTGCTTTTCGCCACCTAATTCATCAGCAGCTATATATTCATCATTCATAATGGAGTTTACCAATGCCACGGATTCTATTTCCTCATTGGCCAATCCTTCATTAAAATTGTTATTTATAATGTTAGGAACAGTATAATAAGAATTATAAGTATTTCTTAATACTTCTAATCCGTTTGGTTTGTTGCTAACTGTATCAAAACGTGGAAACATAATTACATATTTGAATTTGTTCTTCTACTATCAAAAGAAATTGCTGCATGTGATGGTTCTGCTTTAAATGAAGAACTACCACCAAAAATTTTAGCACTGTAAGCATCTTCAAATGCTTTTATTTGTGCAGGATCACTCAAAGCTGGATAACCAATGTTAAGTTCATAATAATCTTCTTCCATTTGATTACCGGCAGTATAAGGTTTGTCTTCTAACTTATTACCTATTTTGTGCTTTCCGTTTATACCTTTTTCAAAAAGTATTTTCTTTATGTCATTAGTAGTTAAACTACCATACTTACCTTTATTATTTTCTAAAATGGCATCAATTTCACTCTCTGAAACTAATACTTTACCAGGAACTAAAGGCATTTGTATCAATCCCCCATCACTAATAATACCATAATCTTGTAATCTGCCATTTGGTTTCATATAACCTACTTGGATATTAGATACAAGATCACTAATAATGTTACCATAGGACTCTACAAGATCACTTAACTTTTCTTTTCTCTTTGCAATAGAATTATCAAAACCCCAAGTTTTAAAGGTATCCAGAATGCTTTTTTCATTATTTAAAAGAAATTCTTTAGATATTTCTGCTACAGGTATACCTGTGTCATTCATGGGTACCACGTGCGTAAAATCAGTTAATGTGATTCTCTTATTCTTTCCTTTGGGTTCTCCTTTCTTATATATATCCACATCTCTAGAATCAGGGAAATTAGGATCTAACATAATCTTAAATTCTCCTTCTGAGAAAGGAATGGATTGTGAATTTACTAATTCTTTTATTTTTGAAGGATTGTTTGAACCTAAGGCTTCTCTGTAAACGTTTGAATAAAGATTTCTAACGTCATCTTCTGTAGGATTGTCACCAATAATACCTTCAGCTTGAGCTTTACTCAATTCCTTAGCCAACAAGTTGGTTCGTTTTTGTGCCAAACTTGCATCCAATTCCATTACTCTAGATTGAGAAGTCTGAGCGGAGCCTTTTTCTGCAGAAAGTCTTGCATTTAATAATGCAAACTGATCAACTCCAGCTCTATCTCTCCAAGCCTTTTCTCTTGCTGCTGTATAAACTTGTTGCACAAAAATATCTCTAGCTTGTTCAGGATCAACTCCAGCAGAAATCATAGTTCTCATATGCATTTGTGCTTGAGGGGTAGCAAGAATCTCACTCAAATGAGAATCTACTTGTGCTTTAGTTCTATCTGCAGATACTCCATGATATAAATATCTACCATCGCTACCCATATCGCTAGGTTTAAGATCATTTACATACGGATCTACTAGATCATTTACAGATTGATATGCTATTGGGGATATATCTTTATATAGACCTTGAGTAGTAGTATCCCAATTGGTAAAGTTTCTATCATGCCATAATGGGTTATATTTACCAGAAGCTATTAAAGCTTGTTTAGCTTTATTATATGCTTCAAAATTAGCTGCACTTTGTCTTAATGCTGAAAGTTTAGCTCTATCTACATTATTTATTGCAGATTGTAGAGCCATCTGCCATTCCATACTTTTAATGGCCTCAGGATTTTTAGCAGCTTGATCAATAATCGGAAGTACTTTACCTCTGGTTTCTGCATCCCAGGTTTGCATATCTTTCATCGATTGCGATTGAAAATCAGCCCATGTATTCGCAGCAGTTCTATAATCTGCTAAAGCTTTGTCAACTCTTTCATTTGCCTGCTTACCCAACGTGTATAATTGTTCAAAAGGAATTGGAACATAGGTGTCTATAAATTGAGCTTGTGCAGGATTATCATATCTATTTACTGCCATAATTATACTGTTAAACTATCAACTAAACTATTTACTGTACCGTATCTTAAGAAATTCTGTAAGTAAGGCAATATCTGACGATCTCTACGTGCTTGATTACGCATCTTTTCTTTAGTCTGAGACCATTGACCTAACTGACCAGCAGCAGTAGCACCAAAGTTTCTTGCAGCAGCTCTATTACGAGCGTTTAAGTCATTAGTAAGTACAGTATTCTGTACATATTGTTGACCTAAATTGTTCATCATATTTGCGTATTCACCTAAATATTGATTATTAGCATTATCTCTATTAGCATATACTGAAGTATTCTGAGCATATTCCCCAGTAGCTAATTGATTTCCATATGCTAAATTCATACCAGTATTAGGATTAAGTCTAGCCATGTTGTTACGAGCAATTGCTCTAGATCTTCTATTAGCTGCAAGAGTGGGTTCTATATTAAGTTTACGGCTAGCCATTGCTCTATTAATAGCCCCAGTATAGGGATTAATAACCTGATCTTCTACTTCAGGTCTACGTCTACTCTGAATCCAATTGTACAGTATAGGAGATAAACCAGATAAACTACCAAAGCCAAATGAAGATTTGCTAGATGTTTTAATTTCATCTGGTGTTAACGTAGGATTAAAATCGTCAACAGAAACCAATGGAGCATAGATAGGATCAGATGCTAAAGCTGGGTTAAAGTCTGCTATATCTAATAAAGGAGCTTGACTAGGAGCAGCTACTGATTTACTTTGTTTACTTGGGGTAGTTACACCTTTAGCAGTTTTTTTCTTTGTTATAGGAGCTGTACCAGGTAACGATGCTTTAGGAATATCACGTACAGGTTCATTCGTACCTACAGGGATGGTTTCCCCAGTAATAGCATCGACTTCGTTACTTTCTGGTAATACGTCATAGAAAGCTGGAGCACTACCATAAGTTTGAATTAATCTCTTATTTGGATTTAATTTTATTTCTTTGTTTGGTACTGCAGCAGCTTTAAGGGCTTCAGAGTATTCTGGTTTCCACTGCGCTATATAATTATTAGGATCATAGATATTCTTGGTAGGAATACTCGTCTTGTATGCTTTGCTTTTATTTGTATCTGTTATAGATGGTGTAGATAATTTGGGAAGATTTAATCCAGCCATTGTCTCTTTAGCAGTTGCATTTATAACACTATCTATTTCATTAACATTAACACTACCTGCGTATTTACCGTTTACATCAAAATATTCTCCACTAGATGGATCAAATTTAAAATAACCTATTTTTCCAGGTATTCTAGTTACAATTTGTCTAGATTTACCATCTGCATATGCCGGTATTCCTTTTACTTTGGGTTTAATGCCTTTTTTAGCTTTAACTGCTTCTTGTTCTGTAAGCAATTGTTCATACATTGCATTTGCATTCATCTGATTTAACTTATCAGCATTACGAGCAAATCTATCTTTTCCTTTACTTCCTTTGGTCATATTAACTAATTTTTTACCTTCTTGTGCAAATGTTTTGTTTGTACCAGGTCTTTTGATCTTATCAGATAGAACAGATTCAAGATTAGAAGCATCTATCAAATGATTGTCTGTACCTGGTTTACTATTAGGTATTTGTTCAATATTACCAAAATCATCTCTTATTACTTCATTATTATCTACATAAGCCAAATCTGGTAATATACCACCATTTTCAAAAGTATAAGCTAAAGAATTATCATCCCAATATTCTTGTTCAAGTGTGGCTGCGTTACCTTTTCCCATTGCTATTTCTTTAGCATTTGCTTTAATACGCTTCTGTTTATTAATTGCATTCTTTCTAAAGATAGCTGATACAAGGTTTCCAACACCACCTACAACTCCACCTACCGCTGTACCAATACCAGGAAGAATAACAGAACCTACAGAAGCACCTTTGGCAGCACCTCCTAGAGTACTGCCAGCAATATCTGCACCAGATCCTTCTTCTGTAAAGCCTTGTAAACCAGCTCCCAATATAGAAGCAATCTCTAAACCTTGATCTATACCAAAAGCATAAGCTGGAACTTTCTTTTTATTTATTTTCTTTTTCATATTATATCAATGAATATCTGTATGCTGTACTAATATAAGGAACTTTAAACGTATTACCACCATTACAATCATACTTATAATGACAGATTAAATATTTCCCTTTCATTCTATCTCTATAGGATTTGTTTACTAACTCTTCAGCTTCATTTAATTCTCTACTACTGCGAGGAATACAGAACTTGTAAGTATCTTCTCTATAATCTATATCATCTTGAGTAAGAGTAAAACTAGTTTGTCTTTTAGTTTCAAAGTAGATGTTATCAAAGTTAGTGTCGTAAGTAAAGTCACCGCCATATTCAACATTATCAAATGTTTTAGTTTGAGGGTACTTATCATTTACTATAAATCTAACATAAGATATTTTATCTTTGCCAGTAAACATATCTAATTCGTTACCTGAATTATACTTATATACAGCTAAATTCTTATATATCATTAATTTATCTGTAAATTCAGCATACCAATCAGGTCTATAAGTATAGAATGAAGTAAAAGCTCCAACTTGTTCATTAAATACTAAAGTCTTATCTTCTAGAGTAAGAAGAACTTCATTATATTTTTTATCGTATACAGATATAGGATCATTTGTAATTATATCCTTATTATCGTGTAAATAAGATTGTACACCTTTTAATTTAGATACAGTACGTAATTGATTATCAAAACCACATATTTCATTTCTATCAGCATCATACCAATATACTGTACTATCTGATTGTGTTGCAGTTCTTAATTGATTCTCTTTAGAACCATTCTTAGTAGTAAAGTAATCAAACCTAGTTAATACACCCCCTGTACCTAACGTAAGTGCACCTGCATTATTATCTTGGATAAGAGAACGTTCATTTACGGCAAGTGTGCCAAAAGCGTCAGTTTGCCAGAACAACAAGTTATTCTTAAATAACTTTAAATTGTTTATAGAACCAAATCTGGTATCAACATCTAAGTAATTAGCAACTCTAAATTTAGTCCATGAATCAGTTACTTCCAAGTTAGTTTTAGGTTCTGAGTTCATTACCCTAGTATCTGTATGTAAATTATCTATACTATATATTGATTTACTAACATAGTTTTTAGCTCTGGGTTGAGCAGAATAAGCATCATTATAAGCATATAATGGCGTATTCTGAACATATATAGAACCTACTTGTACAATATCATTCTCTACAAAGTGATTTGCATAGCCTGTACCAGATTCATAAGTCTTAGCTGTACCTACTGTATCTGTTCTTAATGAAAGGTTGATAGAAGATTCTAATGGTATATAAGCACCATTATATGCTCTAATTCTTTCATTATCTGGTTGTTCGTAATTATCACTAGCATTGTGGTATGCAAACATGCAGTTAGCATAATCTAATACACCAACATATGTATCGCCACCGAATACATTTACTTTAGTATTACGGTTGTCTTTTACACTAATATAAGATCCTGTACTAATGTATACAGAGTTTTGTCTTGTAGCATAGCTATTACCACCATAAGGTGTTACAGACTGTTTTAAATTGGCAATGAGGATTGTATTAGCACTTTCAGGTCCAGCAGCTAATTCTGGTACTTCACCAACCATAGTATTACGAGAAGTCATATCTGTACTCTGGAATATTGCACATACCCCATGAGGTCCAACCTTCCTAACATTATTATCATCATAATCACTAGCCTTAGATGTATCTCCGTATACCCAGTTATAGTATACCATGCTACCTACATTGGTAGCTTTAGTTCTCCATGCATCGTCATCTAAGTCAAAGGGATCTGTATTAGTAGCAATTGTAATGTCTTGAATTGATGCTGAATTGTATCCCCCTGTAGTAACTTTATTGTAATACTTAGCTAAAGTGGCATCATACCATGATTCTGCACCCATATAAATTGCATTATTTGCAGTAGATTGTTTTATAGAATCACCTATAGCTGTAACTGAAGTATAAGCCCAACCACTATTCTTAGCCCAACTAGTAGAAGTATTTGAGGTTATATTCTTTAAATCATGTTTTGAAGCTTTTGCCCCAACTAATACTTTGACTTTATCACCGTTGGGTACAACCTTATCATTCGCAGGAGTACCATTACCCATAGATTCATCGGGAGATATTGAAGATTTTAGTCTGTATATACCTTTAATCTCTGTAGCTCTTCCTGTTACTTCAGATGCATTTGTCCTATTAACACATATTTCTGGTGATATAAATAAGAAATATTCATTAGCATTCTGACTACTAAAGTCAAAAGCATGTGCATATTTATTATTTTGTGATACCATCCCATGAGAAGTAGAATAGGTAAGATATGGAAAAGCAGTTAATTGATTTGTATTATCATAATTACAAACACAACTAACAGCTCCTTGCATTAATATTGTTCTATCTGAAATAGTTCTTTCACATCTTACAATTTCATAACCAGTAATCTTCTTACTTTGGATTAAATCGCTTGGTATATTAACCGTGAATTGCACACCTAACGGGTGTGTAACTACTTCTAGGCTATTAGTGGTATTACCACCAATGTCTACTCGCATACCTGAAGTAAAGATGTTATAACCGGGTGCACTAGCTTTAGGCATTCTTATATCTGCGATCCAGTGTGCAGAAGATACTACATTTTCTTCATTATAGAATACAATAGCAAAACGATATATTTCATCTCTCATATAACCCCTTGCCATTGATTCTACTTCACTATTACTATAGTTTAATACTTTAGCAGTAGCATCAGCAAATTGCAAAGAACCTGCATCTGACCAAGAACCATCTTCCTCAATGTTATATAAATCTAGAGTAGATGTAGAACGTGCTTTAGAGTTTAATGAGAAAGAATCTTCAGCATAACCTGTCCTAGATGTAGGGGCATCACTTTCAATTAGGTTTGTTTTTATAAATCTATATGAAATATTTTTACCTATACCACCGTATACATACTTACCTGTAGCATCTGGAGCATATAAATACTGACTATTATCATCATAGTTTGCAGGACAAATACAGTCGTGATTAGTTGGTATATCTTTAGTACTTATTTCTGAAGTAGAAAATGTTATAGAATCCTGTCCAGATGTAGAAGTTAATAATATTTGACCATTCTTATTGCATCTATATGCTCTAGCATCAAATTCATCATCACTAATATCCCAAGTCTGTTCAGTGATATTAGCAGCAAATAACATGTTATCTTTAGATTCTATTACTTTGGGAGTAAATATATAAGTACTTAAACCATTGAATTCTTCTAGAGTAAGCTCATCAATAACTGAACCACCTTTATCTTCATAGACTAAAGTATTATTTGAAATACTTATTTCATCTATCACTGTGATAACGGGTTCTGCAGTATTACTAGAGTAATATATAGAAATTATTCTAGCTCTACTAAAAGAGTTAGTATCAACAGTAGTCTGTAGTTTAATGGACCTATTAGTAGTTTCTTCTTTAGAACTACCATAGATATCTTGGCTGTTAGTATTTTCTAAACTTCTAGATACTGTAATAATTGGAGATAAAACAGATATAGACGTTTCAGATGTTCTGGGATTAAATAGTTGATAGCAATATTGATACTTACCGGCTTTCAATCCACCTGTACCTAAACCTTTAAAGAATAAAGGTGGTAATTGACTCTTTGGTGATATATTTAAAGAGTCTACATTAAGATTAGGATGAGTTGTGGCTACATTTAATACTCTAATCTGATGTACCCCATCACACCAGTATATCTTAACTAGTTCATCAGATTCCCATTTACAAACACTACTAACTGCATAATGACCATCTATAATAGGAATATCCAATGCTACATTGGACGCTACTGTAGTCACTATAGGTTCAGTTTCAGATGCACCAAAATCGTATCTATATATATTGAAGTTACTACCTTTCTTAGTAAACACAATTGCCCAATCCCTAATTGTATTTGTATGGACTATTGTTTCACCATTCAATGTCAATGTAGGATTGAGCTTACGAACGCCTTCAATATTCTGCATTACTCCAGTAGAACTATTATCATTGGCAATAATACGTATATTTTCTGCCCATTGATACTGGTCTGAACTTATGACTGAATAATCTAAGTCACAATTCATACCTTTTGTCCACGTATTTGTTTGTCTTTGTGCATTCATTATGTAGTAGCATTATAAATTATTTGACGTTCCCCAGTATGACTATAAAAAGAATTATGGTCTCTAAATTCAGGTACAATTTTATTCCAATTGTTTTTTATAGATTCTAGACCATCTTCATTAGGCATCAATGCTTCAGCATATGCTTGATTCCTATAGAAGTTCCAAGATCTACGAATATCATAATACACTTCCCTATTCATTCTGCCATTAAGATATTCCGGATACTTTAATTTCATTGTGACATACCAGTATATTGCTTCCTTGTATGATATTAAATCCGGTATTAATGGATAGCTTTCTTCATCAGTAGGTATAGCACTGTATGATAATTTTAAGTAACCACTAGGTACATTAGTCATTATAAAACCAGGTTTTACAGTATATTGAAAACCCAAACTAGGATTTGCAGAATTTACAGAACTTAAACTGTGTATATCATATGTGTGTAAGTTGATCAAATTAGATAAGATAGTTCTAAGATTTTGATTACTATTAATCATTTCAATAGCTTCAGTCTTATCAATATTACCACACATATCAACTACTAGGTTTACTAGGGTATCATTCTGAATGATCATTTCCGGAGTAAGACATTCACAGTTTTCTTTACAGCAATTGTCACCACATCCCCAAACAGCAAATGATCCTGTTGCTTTCCTCATGGGAAACCAAGGGCCATTGCAATTAAATGAGTATGCCACTTGATGCAATTGATGTAGATCACAAGGCAGTGGAGCTTGATGACAATTGATCTTTACTGCGGGAACTCCCTCAACACCGGTAACTTTAGGTATAAATTGAGTAATAGCACCTATTTGTTCAATAGCTTCTCCACACCATTCTGTGATATCACTAATTTTAGTGTCATCTTCTTTGAGATCTAGGTCTGCTATGATCTTTGCTATTACAGTCTTTACAGATGTTAATTTTGTAATCATATTGTATAATTATAATTCTATGTAATCTCTTACATGATTCTTTAATATTTGTGCCAGATGTCTCTTGTTATCTCTTGTCATTATCAATTGATATTTTGTTTTATTCTTAGTAAGCATATTTTGCTTATTCCAATAAAAACGATATTTGTATCCCCCAGTATGTTCATTCAAATGGTATATGATCTTATCATACTTCTTACTTTCAGCATAATCCATCCTCAAACTTTTACCAGTATATTCTTTAGGTTTATGCTTTACTATGGATAATGTACCCATTCTACAAGGTAATCTGACTTCTTTTCCGTTTTCAATTATCTCGTCTCTTAAGTATCTAAAGTAATCTGAAACAATTTGTCTAAATACTTTATAAGAAACCTGATATAGTGGATTGTCTTCTACGTAATTACAATAACTATCATAGAAGTCAGCAATCGTATAAGCTTTTCTATTGTATTTAGTTTCTTGCATTCAGTTCGTTGTTAACGTCGTTTGTACTATTGTTCGTAGTGTCACTAGGGACTCGTAACATGATATTCAATTCTCTTTCAAATATCATTTGTTTAATCGTAGGTATCATATTTGCTGGCACTGGATACGGAGTATCATCTCTATCAAAACACTCACCAGCTTGGGTAGGGTCTTCTAATATACCTTCTATTTTAACATATTCTAAGTGTTCAGGACCAAGTATATACAGATGATTGCCTTTTATATAAGCAATGTAATCATTGCAAGTATATTTTCTACTTACTTGATATTTAGCTTTTGTTTCTGTACCTAATTGAATTAAATCACCATTCATATCTTTTACAGCAACCAAACCTAAACCAAAATGTAAGTCAATAAAATTAGGTATCTCTTCATCTGATTTGTAGTTATAACCACCAGTACAATTACTTACTTTGGATATGTGTAAAGGTCCAATAGTTTGTACATACTCTGGATTTATATCTCTACCCTTATCTAGATCCTGTTTAATTAAATATGCTCTATATTGATGTATCCACTGCTCTATTTGTATACGTGATAAGTTCTCAGATTCACTGATATTATTATCACGTACAATGAGCAAAATATCATCAATTATTGTATTTAATGAATTAAATGTCATAGTCTTTAATATTTGTACTCCATTCATCAGAAGTGATTAAACTATTGAATTCTGTTGATGTTGCATCGTATGTTGGAAACGGATAAACGATATCACTATTATCATCTTCTTCCAAAGTCATCATAGGCGGAAATAAAACATCATAATGCTCAATATGAAGTAATACTTCGGTTTCATCTATGTTCATCCTTGGATTATCTATTCCTAGTTGTTTTTTTGCTTCTTCTGGAATAGAATCAAATAATTCTTTTGGTATTATTATAAACTTCATATTACTTTGATTTTAGGGTTTGTAAATAGTTGTAGGCTTTGATACAGTCGTCTTTGGAGAGGATTCTTGGATAAATTGCAAGGTTCTTAAAAGCTATTCGATCAAACCTACCACCACTACTCGATACCTCCAACATACCACCAGAACCAACTACATTACCTGTATTTGCTAGTATTTCATTCCAATTACGATCATAGGCCCTACCATCTGAACATGCAGCATTAATACTTTTAATTCCGTCAAGACTATTTTTTACTGATCCTGAATTAATATAAAGATCAAGTCCAATCATTGTGTTGTAGATATAAAAACTAGACCCTTTTACTAAACCAGTACCACTCTTTTTATTATCAATAAACTTCCAATCCCCAACAATCGTAAAATCCTTACCCATTCCAAAAACTGACGAAACTATCTTATCATCCACCCCATCAGTAACTAGATAGCCAGCATATTCACCTTCTTCATTGTAGCCACTCCCTTCAATAAACCCAAAATTAGACAGCACAAGATCATTACCATTGCCCGTAATGTTGGCAATAGTAGCACGATCTTCGTCCTCGTTGGTTTTGCCGGTGACAGTCCATGCTTGGTCGGGAAAGAGCCACGGATAGGTTTTGACGAAGTAGTCTTTGATCTTGGTCAGTTCTTCTTCGGTGGCATCGTGGTCGAGAAATACAAGTTCCCAGATAGCAGCATTAGCGTAATTTCCTCCAAAGCCGGTCATAGCTAATTTTCCAACATGTAGCACATCTGTCCCCTTAAAACTACCAGTTGTAATCGAAACACCATTATAACTTTTAGATGTCTGATAAGTAAGGATGTGTGGTAAATCCATTTCACTCCCTACTGCTCCAAAAGATATAGGATTATTAGATCGATTTACAATTGTATCACGAAATTCTAAAACGAAGGCACCATCCTTGAGCCAATTCTTTACATTAGATATTAATCCCAATGTCCCCTCTCCCCTTGTAATCCACTGTCTCAACGCCACAACCGTATATCCCTTTTCCTTAGTCAAAATAGGGAAGTTATCACAGGTACCGTAATCGTCTACTCCGTCAAAGACGAGTGCACCGGGGTAGAGAGGAAGAATTTCAATCGTAAACTCTCCTCTGGTTGCTCCATATCCGTTATAAAAGTATGTTGGTTTCCCTGCCTCAACAATATCAGCATCAACAGTATATATGCCATCTTTGTTCCATGTACCGTAGACAGTATTCGTTGTTCCAAAAAAAGCTAATGTTAATTTATTTCCAGGCTGTAACCCCGTTACCCTAAACGTAAAATTCATGTGCTTAGCACCAGGTGGGATAGCTATAAAGACATAATCATCTAATGTGAATTTGTAGAATGTTTGGTGATTTTCATCGCCATAACCACCAACCCCGGACATTCCCTTCCAGGAGAAGTTTTTCAACTGTAGATCATGACCATTACCTGTCTTATCTACCCATACAGGATTGGCAGCCATCTGCTCATTGGTAAGACCGGAAGCTGAATATCTGGCTACGATACCTTCTATATCCGGGAAGGAATCTACCTTGCATGGCAGGTCTAATATCATTTTAGCATACTCTTTAAAAGGTATGGAAGTAGGTACATCATACCCTTTGGATATAAGGGCTTGCCTTATATCCTCTTTGGTATTTATGATCCTCATTAACTTATCTGATATGGTTCCCATTACACTTCCTCCCCATTTATATAATCTAATACCGAACCTATGTCTCCGATGTCTGATTTTATTGACTCTCCTTGAGAATGTATTTCAATAAGTTTCTGATATAAGGTGTTATCCCCTATACGATTCTTATCTGTAGCTTGTTCTTCGATTTTGGCTATCGTATCAGGATCTTCGTACTTAACACCATCAGGACCATACCATTCGTCTGTTAAATTCGTGTATTTATGACGGACTGGAGTCGGTTTAGACTCCAGTGTTACTAAAAAATATTCGTTACAGCTCATGACAATAAGATTTAGTGGTTGCAACAATTACATCTACAAACTGTTTTCACATAGCCAGAGGGAATAGCAGCCAGCGTCGTCCCTACGGCTATCGCCGGGTCAGTGCTTTCCATGACCGTAAGCGCCATCTTGTCCACGTCAAGGTCATTGTCGTAAACAATTTCTCCCTCAACGTAAATGCTCCCTGCATCAGAAACGTAGCAGTTTTTCACCTGTCTTATATGGCGCTGTGTAGCAGACGCAAAATCACACTCGATACTTAACCACCCTACCGGTATCTGATCGATATTGGATCCGATATTGTAATCAGGATCGGTTGTTTTAAGAACCATATGTCTCAATTCCCTTGTATTTCCGTATCCGTCCATTGTTATGTATGTACGGATCTGAACCTTGCCCTTTTCCGTCTTATAACAGTTTTCTACTATTTCAGTGTCGGATGTAGTAGCATCAGGGAAATCACAAACAATACGCTGCCATCCTTCTTGTATTTTGCTGAATGTGGCGCCTCTTTGTATATCAGGATCGGTCGTTTCTAAGACAATAAGATACTCGTCACGGACTCCTATTATGCTATCTACCGACCTGTATCCACCAAGATGTATTTTACCACCAGGAGTAGTATAACATTCATCTACGGACATAATATGTCTTTCTGTAAGATCAGGAAAATCGCATTCGGTTTTCGTCCATTCGTTAGGTATCTTATCTATTCTCGTCCACTGAGGATAGGCGGCGTCCGTTGTCTTAACAATATAATAATACTGTTCCCTTACACCAAGAACAGCATCAATAGACTGATAACCTTTTATATTAACCTTACCACCATCAGTCTTATAACATTCGTCCACTTCAACAATTTCCCTGTCCGTCATGTCAGGAAAATCGCAGACCATCCTCACCCAATCTTCGGGAATGGAATCCATCACGGTTCCTACCTTAATATCAGGATCGGTTGATTGAAGAACGGTATAAACCTCTTCCCTGGCTCCAAGGATGTTATCTATGGCTATCAAGCCTTCTACCTGAACTTTCCCTTTTTTAGTAGTGTAACATTCAAGAACGTAAGTTACGTCTCGCTCTGTCATGTCAGGAAAGTCACAAATCATTCGAACCCAATTTTCCGGAATTAGCTTAAAAACATGGCCGGCAGGGAAATTATCGTCCGTCGATTGAATAACGGTATAAATAGACTCCCTGATATTTATCTTGTCATCTATGGCTTCTAATCCTTCTATTTCAACCTTACCATCAGGAGTTTTATAACATCTGTTGACGAACGTAATGTCACGTTCTGTCATATCAGGAAGATCGCAGTCGATCATAACCCATTCGTCCGGTATTTTAGTAAGAACCTTACCTACCGGATTATCCATGTCGGTACTGTCGGTAATTCTATGGGTTTCTTTAAGAACATCCATCTGATCATTAAGAAGATACCAACTCCATACTTCAACCTTTCCACCAGGTGTACGGTAACATGTTTTGAAATCTTTGATAACTTTCTCAGCTATGTTAATCCACTCCCATTCGGTTGTGGCCGGAATACCAGAAACAGGATGCTTCTTGCCTTCTTCGTCAAGATACCAATAACAGCCATTTAAGGACACAACCACTTGGTAGATTTTGTCCCCTATTTTTATACCGGATTTGCTGTCATCTACCGGTTGGGAGGAACCCCATTTTCCAACTATGTTAGTTATTTTATCGATGCCCCTACCAAAGGCACCGGATAAAAAATCCACGCCATTCATATGAAATTGATCTATTTCAAATTATTTTATTACAAAAAAGGGGGTGGAGGACCAGCCTCCTCCCCCTTGGGATATATAGAAAAAAGGAAAATCAAATCTTGCAGGGCTTGATATTTGCCGAAGCAGCCAACAAGTCCATAAGGTCTTGAATACCTTCGTGAGCACCGTACGGTACATGGAAGTGTACTGTAATATGATCATCAATTACCCTACCGAAGCCGTTAGAATAACGCGCCGGCTTCAACGTTACTGAATAATCAGCATACGGAGCCAACAGGTCTAAGCGGGTTTCTTCGTTGGTAAACATCCGTTCCATAAGTTCTTGGTGAGTCTTACGGAAGTCGAAGAACATACGTTGTTCGCGTTCTTTATCCAGCAATTCAGCGCCAAGGTGAGTACGCGGAGCCCAGTGCTGTTTGTATTCGGTATGGATCGGGTTGAAGTACGTGCTGATAGCCTCGCGCTGTTCATCCGGATAACCACCATTTACAGCAATACGAACAGATCCTTCTTGGAATGTCAGACGGTCAATCAAACAGTCAGACGGAGAAATCATGTAGTCAATACCACGGAACAAAATACCGCATTTGCAGTTCTTAGGAAGCGGGTCTGCGATAATAGACTGATCTCCTGCTACAGCACCCAAACGTTTCCAATTACGTCCACGATAAGATTCGGGCGCTTTCGATACAAAGAAGTCTTTGAAGATTTTATCGCATTCGTCGCAAACCATGTTAGTAACTACAACGGTTTTAAACTTGTGCTGACATCCACCAGGTGTACCATAATCTTCGATTGTCAGATACGGGAATGCTGCCTGTAATTCTGCTTTTGCACTACCACCACATTCATCATCCGGCAACGTAATTTCATAAGCTTCTTTCGAAATCTTACAAGAACCACACGCTTCCCAGCTAACGGTAGTAACAGTAGGATTGTTACACATGTCAGCAGTCTTAGCCACGAACGTTACTGTTGCAGTCGGGTTGGATTCCACAAAAGTATCGATGTCAGCCTTAGTAAGTTTCTTGCTTACAGCTACAGTGTACATTCCTACACCACCATCCTGTGCAGCCGTTTTCTTAGCTGTGCTGGCAACAGCGTTTTTCAGATTTTCTACAGTAGTAGATTGGTCTACACCGTCATCTTCCAATGTTACAGCATAAATCAAACCGCCATCTACCTTAGTATATCCATCAGGACACTCTTCGCAGCCTTTCATAATAGAAGACAGCTTTTGAGTATAATCAGCAGGCTTGCCGCCTTCTTTCATCACCTGATATTTGGAAGTAGAAAGATGACGTCCGACTCTCTTGATATCCAAACCAGGATAAGCAGCCTTAAGCTGAGCCAGGGCATAAGCATCACCGGTATCACACATTTCCATACAATAGAAATTCATGTCGGTTTCCACCGGAGTTTTTTCCAACTCGTCACAAGAATGAATAGGATGGATTTCTACAAAATCACCTACCTTTCCACCACCTGCAATCGGCTGATTCTTGATACGTTCGATTGTTTTCAAGATAGCAGCCAAAATATCAACATCTTCGCAAGGATCACATTCTGAACACATATCCTCACGACCAGGACAGTTTTCGAAAATGATGTAATCATCGATATTCACCTCACCCATCGGATAACCACGAAGCTCGAACAAACGTCCTGTCAGCTTAATATGAATAGGGATACGATCGCCTTTTCTTGCTGTAATAGCAGTATTATCGTCAATTCCGTTATAACCGAAAATAACTTCATCTACTTTAATTTCTTTGCTCTTCGGAGCAGAAGCATACACTTCTATAATTTCATCAATAGCAAACGTAGGTGTAGAGAATGATTTATCATCAGATACACGGTCGTTCACCATCTCATTACGTCCAATTCTGATCTGGAAACGTTGTTCGTCCTTACGATATCCTTTCAAGTCTTTCAACGCTTTCAAACCATCTTTAGTCTGCTCACCATCCAAATCATAGATAGCGATCTGACCTTCTTGAAGCAACAAAGAATCTACGTCCGCCAACTTAGCGTGCGGAGGACAGATAATGTGTCTGTCATACGGTTTATGGATAGCCATAGCCTTATAATATTTTAAAAATTAGTATTCTGTTATCTGTCTCAAAAATAGCGATAGTCATATAAGCAACAAAAAGCATTAGGAATTAATTAATTCTTAATGCTTTTTGATAGTCTTTAATTTAGGACACGCCTTTATTCTGCTATAAAGGAGATTGGACGTTGTTTGAGTCTATTTGATAACGTCCGTATTCGCTTTCATTCAAAGCAAATTGCTTTTCAATCATGTTAAGGATAATACCAATTAATTTGTCATCTAATTCAGGATCTATATCGGTTGAATTAGAACCATCGGATTTAACATATCCTTCGATGTCAACTTCCTTAGGATAGCGGTAATACGTAAGATAAACGGTGTCTACGTCAAAACCAGACTTGTACACCCTTACCGAATCTTCGCCTATAGTGTAGAACGTTTCCCTAAAATCAAAATCAGGTTTGTTAAAAAAGTCGGCAAGAAGCTCATGCGGGTTTTCGTTCTTAGCCTCCCACATGGTAAAATCAGTGACCGTGCATTCACCTTTGGTAAATACGCCTGATATGTTTGAAAAAGAAAAGAAATCAGAAGGCAATGAAAACAAAGTGCTTTCCGGATTATCTTTATCTCCTTTCTCGTCAAGTTCTTTTGAATACACAACCAACTTTTGGATATAACGTATATCCTCTTCATTTTTCTTATCAAGGATATAACGAACAAGGCGGTTTTGTTCGTCATTAAAAAGCTGAACAAAACGTGCCTTGTCAAGTTTTATACCACCGTTGGTCATGTTTTCTTCAGCCTTCTGTAAGGCTCGGAGATAACAATCAACAATCTTCATAAATTATTCTTTTTTGTCAGCGTATTGATCAATATCGAAACCTTTCTCATCTTCCTTTTTCTTCTTGTCAGACTTAGTGCCTTCTATTTTTTTATGCTTGTTCTTTAAAGCGTTATACGCTTCCAGGACACGTGACTTAGTTTCTAACATAGACTTATTGGAAGCAAGAGCCATAGATGCAGAGATGGCGTCGGCGCCCAGGAGCTCGCCATTCAGATACAGTCCGTCGGTGTTGACGGTGACAGCCAGGCCCTCAATCATTTCCTTGATCATACGATGGAATTTAATCACCTGCATCCCTTCGGAAGATTCGTCGTCAGATAAGAACCTTGAGCTTGCTTCTTTATACATGTCAACGTTCGTATTCTTGGCGTCAATCCAATTAGTGAATATGTATTGAACCATGCTCTGATCAAGCTCTACGCTGTATATGATGTCAAGATACAAAAGCAGATCATAGATGCTTTTCCTTTCAGCCTCAGATCCTTTCAGTTTGTTCATGAACTCGTATAAAATATCAGCCTTGTCAATCTGACGTTGTTTCCTGATATCTACGGCGGTAGTCTTGTCTTCTACACAATAATAAGATTCGACATACATCGGATTACCGTCTTCCTCTTTAGGAGTAAGAGACTTGGATAAAATAGCTATATACAGCTCAAATAAATCACGAACGTCATTAGTGTAGAACAAACGACCATCATACAAGTCAATTCTGTAAGAATCCCAGAAATCGAAGTTCTTTTGGTCCAGGTCCTCATTGACAGTTTCTTCAAACGGATACCGAATATTCTTAATACGCATATCCATTTCATTCTTCTTGTCTTCAAGTGAGTAACCTTTATAACATGCTGAATTGATAAAGAAACCTGTATCATACACCCTAAGATCCTTGTCCCATCCACAACAAGATACTGTCTTGTTCCCAGGGAAAGGAGTCTTGGAAATGCCTCTTTCCTGATATCCGGAAGGAGCTTCTTCATCCATCTTACCTGTTATAACATAAATAGAGTCGGAATATATTTTCATTCCTCCTACGGTAGCCAGCAGTTTCTTAGACTCATGGCTTTCTTCAAAAATCTTTTTTCCCATCTTTTATATATCCTATGAAAACAAAATTTGCGGCCGGTTTTAAAGCCGACCGCAAGTTAATATTAAAAGTTATGATTACAAAGAGCTTGGTAACAATTCAATTGTTACGAACCGGCTGGTATCTTTTACCCAACAAGCCGATACAGAGTGGCACCAGAATTGTTCTGACATACGAGGATGGCTGGATACAATTTCTTGAGCCGATACTCTGGATGACCATCTACCTTGTTCGTAACCCCACCACATAGAACCGATATCAGGCTTAACGTAGAATACGTTGCTGTTGATATTACCAATACGAGCTTCGGCTGAAGCAGGGATGCCAGCGAATGCATTGGAATATTCAGGAGCGGTCAAGTCTTCCATAATACAAGAATATGATGTGATAGGAGTCATGCCGTCTACCAACTGGCTTCTATCTACCATATCAACGTAATCCAAAGAAGGTTCGTGTTCTACAATGACCTTACCAATACCCGGAATAGTAACACCCTTGATCTTTACAGTTCCTAATTCAAGAGCATCGTTTGATCCTGTTACCGGATTATTGATAATACGTTCTGTACCCATAAGCGGAGCCAAGGCACCCAATTGAGAGAAGAACTCATCACGGAAGATTTCAACGATGTTCTTGTAAGCCATAGCACCTACCTTGAATTTCATTACACGATTTTCAATCGGCATATCGCTACGACCACGGAAAATATAGTCAGCAGCAGCCAGGAAGTGTTCGCGCTTGATACCGCCCGGACGTGCATATGAGATAACGAAACCACGGCGAAGTTGATGGTACAAACCTTCGTTTTTCATCAAAACACCATTATGACCCTTGACTCTACCTCCACGCATGAACATAAGTTCGTATGCTTCCATCTTAGCCAACTCAGCCAAACAGAACAGAGATACTGTATTGGCTACACGTGCCGTACGCATATCAATGCTTCCGTCACCAAGACGAGAACCGATAATGGCATAACTTGCATCACCTCCTCTGATTTCAGAAAGCTGACGAACTTTCTGGTAAGCCTTGTCGATGAAATTCTGTGTACGTTCGTCCGCATAAGCCAAAGACTTAATACCAGCGTACATAGTCGTTTCACCTTCAACACCACGGTGTCCACCAAGCGTAAATTCACAAGTCATAGAACCGGCCTTAGAAGCACCTCCTACACCAGAGAACTGAGTAGAGAACTCACCAAGAACGTTTGTTACCTTCCAGTATTTAATACCGGCACGAAGCATGTCTTTCGGGAAGTATTTAGCACGAGAACGGCCCCATAGCTTACACCAGTATCTCCAGTTTTCACCTTCTTGTTTCGGAGGACGCTCTGTAGAGATAAGAGCCTGGCAACCGTTAATCACATCGTAAGTAATAACATCTCCTTGTTTAAATTGTGCATTCAACACAATTTCGAAGAAGCTTTCATCAATACCAGGTTTTGCATATTTTAAAGACGTGTCTTCTACTGTAACTACCTCATACGTTTCTGATACCGGAAGATCGTAACGGAATGAACCATTGATACCATTTACGGTAATAGTAGCATCCTGTTTAATCATACCCATATACATAGGTAGAGGATAGTTTGTAATGTTAGAAAACAACTCAAGCATACCCAGATGGTTCTTATCCGGATCTTCGTAGTACCAATCTTCTAAAGAGCTAAGATCGTGCTCTACGATACTTTGCTTAACGACTTTAGCGTCGGTATATCCAATCACCGTGTCACCATTCATGGTGGCCGGGAAATTTTTTGTTAAAAGTACATTAGCCATGAACGAAAAAATGTTTTAATTTTTAATCTATACTGATTTCATCGAACTTCACACCTTGAACTTGATCACCTTTATCATCTACCGGAGCTACCCTCTTGTCTTTATTTGTGTGGCTGATGAGCTTATAAATTTTCTTCTTCTCATCAACTACAGCTTGATTCGACTTCTGTTTTATGAACTCTCCTGGGTTCATAAGAAACATAATCAAATCTGGCGCCTCTTCCGGATTCATCATCATCTCCCTTACCCTATTAAATGCTTTGGTAATTCCGGGATTCGATTCAGAAGGTTTTAGAGCAAAATCAAGAGCTTTAGATACCATAGTGTCATTTAGCTGATACTTCGCCTGGATAGAAGACTTAAGGTCTTTCTTATACCTTCTAAAATCTTCTGCATCCTTCGCCTTCTTTTCGGCAGCCTCTTTAGTACGTTGCTGGATAATATCATCCATTCTCTTATCAAGCTCAGCCTTATACTTTATAGCCTTTGCTTCAACATACTCTTCACCTTTATTGATAATGCCTTTGAAAAACTCATCAGCTTCATCTTTAGGCAACCCAAGAAGATCAACATAATGGCGAACGATCTTTATCTGATCTGCTTTGTTTTCAATGTCAAGCTTTTCTATCGGAGCGACATTCGTATCATATTGCTTAAGAATATCAACGATATTAGCGCCAGCCTTATCAGCCTGAATAAGCTTCTTGGTAATATCAGAAACAGAAGTAACATCTATCTTATCCTTAACAATATCCTCTTTCTGGCTTTCAAGGACTGTAGATAGTATGTCACACAACGAATCTTCTTTACTAAAATCAAGATCATTGATAGTAATCTCTTCGCCGTTTTCACCGCTAAATACCACATCTTTCAAATCGGGAATGATCCCTCTTGAAGAAAGGGCATCCAATACTTTTCTGTAATTGACAACCGGGGTCTCTACCGGATCCTGTTTAACGTCAACCACATTCTCTTCTCCTTTTTTATCCTCTTTAGGATCAGGAGTAGGATCGACAACCGGCTCTTCTTTAATTTGAGAACCTTCTTCTACAGGCTTCTCATCTTTTTTAGCCGGTTCATTACCATTAATAGGCAGAATATCTTCTTCCCTATTATAAACATCATCAACTGGACCGATACTAAAAATATCGTCCAATTCTACTATTCCATTTTTTTCTAATTTTCCCATACTGCAAAAATATTTAAATACCTATATTTCAGACAAAAAACTTATAAGTGTTTAATCTTCACTAAAAATTAAACATCCCCAAATTTTATTAGAGATTTTCTAATGAAATTTGGGGATGTTTAATCCTTAATTCTTATTGATTCCGGCTACATACCTTTTGGTGGCATCTTCCCTCGCTCGTTGAGCAAGCTCTTTGGATTTTAATTTTAACTCTTCCATTTTCATTCTCATTTCATCATCATGAAGTTTGGAATCGTTTTCAATTTTCTTATCCTCTATCCTTTCCTTGCTTTCTATATCAGCTTGCCTTACGGTCTGATCTGAAACAGAAGCCAGGAAGTTAAGGGAGGTGGCGTCGCTCTTGGCGTCTGCCGCCCTGCCTGCCGCCTGGATCTTCTCTTGAAGTATCCTGTATTGACCTTTCTTGTCTTCCAAAGCAAGTTCATGCTGACGTTGCTTATCCTTCTCAGCAGCTTCAGCTTGTATCTGTTGCTGGTTAAGCTGCATCTGATTCTGTTGTTGCTGCTGCATCTGACGCTCGTTGTATGCCCGAGTATTCCTTGCATTCTGTATAAGCTCTACCATAGAATCTGATGTGAAGATAGATGCAAGATCGTAAATATCGCCTCCGGCTGTATTTAGCTGCAACATAAAAGTCTTAAATTTCTCAAGCTCATCCCTTTTCTTGGAATTAGATAATGCCTGAACACCAAGATGCCTTAGACTAAGACCGTCGGTTCCTATAGATAAGAATGCTCTGGTAAGGTCACTTTTTGTGTACATTACAGAAATATCCTTTCCTTCTTCCTGACATTGTTGAGCAACAGCCAGATGAAGATCCAAAGCACGTTTCTTGAAGTAACCGAAGTTATCAAAGTATATCTGTGTTTGTAACATAGATGCTGTAACGCCCTGCTGGACCCCGGTGGCGGTCTCATACCTGTTGGGACCGTTAATTACTTGAGGCGTGATACCAACCATTTCAAAACACTTCATCCTTGACCATTCAGCAAGCTCCATTCTTGTTTTAAGCTGCTCTGTCTGCGACAAATCATAAACGGCAAACTGGTTGAATGGAACACCGCCTTTCGTGTTTTGAGATGAGGTATCTAATGTCAAAGCACCTACAGACTTAGCTACATCAAGAAGGTTTGCCCATATATCAGCCACATCTTCACCCAAATCCTTGTATTCACTTGGAACCAGATTTATATCCCCTAAGAAGAATTTACCGATCTCCTTTTCAAGAATATTGTTTATCTGATTTATGGAGAAATTATAAAATATTTGATACGGCTGAATCCTGTTCGCCATAGAAGTACCGATATATCCTGCAACGGGTAGAACAAAGTCATAGATGTTACTATCCCCTTTTATCTGGTGATCGATAGGTTCTCCATCCAGATACAGGTTGTCCTGAGCGAGGGCACCTCCACTTATTTTAACCCCGTACCTTACCTGTGGAACGTAATCTACGAAATAGGTATTAATCTCCGGGTTCCCCATTCCCTTACTCATGGTTCTGGTAATTTTCTTAATACCATTTTCCTGTAAAAAGTCCTGAAGAAGCTCGTCGGTTACCATTTCGGTAGTTACTAATCCGGTTTCAGTTTGGTAGGTAATTACATACACCTGAGCCGGGGATACCCAATATGATTCAGTTACCTGATACAAATCACTACGAACATGCTCGTCGCTTAAACTCTGGGCACGGTTATAATAATTACCATGCTCTAAATTTGGCATGAATCTGGTTCTGTGATATTCGTTGCCATTACTATCGTATCCGGTATATGTGCCGGCTGGAATACCGTAATAATCCTCATAAGCTTTTATAGAAGCATAATCATTATATCCTTTCCAAGGTATTACCTTATTCTGATATAACATCCCTACACTCGCCGATTTGGATAAACTTACATAGCTTCCATTATCACCATTGTTATAAGTACCATTGAAATTATCAGCACCTCCTATAAGCTTTTGCTTGTCTTTTGCCGTAAGAAGATGCCCCCACCTTACTATAATATCATTGGCAGTATAATAATGAACACGACCAATATAATCACCGTACTGCGGATACTTGCTATCTAATGTCTTAGAATAAAACGTATTCAACGGAGACCATCTCTCCGGCTTATAATAGTCGTATCCTACATGATAGTTTCTAAAACAACGACCGGTAAGAAGATAGTCGATGAAATTCTCGGTGTCTATCTCATCCATGTAAAAACGCCCCCTGTCTGCTTCAAGCGTATGAGAACCCCATATAACCTCGGCAGTCTTCCATTTTGTATTCATGAAATTCTCTATCTCAGGAGGGGTCATAGATGCTTTCACCTCTTGTATCTGTTGAGCATAAGCCTGCTTTTCTTCTTCGCTTGCAAAATTATTATAATCCGGATCCAATCCCCTATTTAACAATTCTTGCCTAATCCTTCTGTCCAATTCCTCTTTAATGTAATTATGAAGGAGATTCTCCTTCGTGGCAGAATACTGATTCACTTCAGATTCGTCCAATCCAACTACATTATACTTGTCAGAAAGGTTGCCCAACCATCCTACAAAAGCGTTTACGATCGTACCTATTATATCATAATGACGTAAGAATGATGGAATATTTACATTGTCCCTTATAGACTGAACATCCTTAAGATAAGGAATTACGTCTTTCAGCTCCATAAAGGATAACTTACCTTCCATCATTCTATAAAAATCCTTGAACTTCTGGTTCTCATCAAGCTGCTTCAAACCAATCAATTCAAGAGAATCCATAGTGGCTTTAAACCACTCCTTGGTTTTTCTCTTGGTAGGTATCGCCTGTACCGGCAAACCTGAAAATACTCCTCTGGCCGGAAAAGCCTGATCTCTATTGAAATATTCCATCCTATTATCCTATTTTTCACAAAGATAAGGAATTTGTTCTCGTCACCTCATTTTATAAGGGTTATGTCTTCTTACCGTAAATCCTTTGACCTGTTCTATCTTCTTGCGCTCTCTCTTCTTTTGATTCTCCTTCTGAGTCGTACTTTCAGGCATGTAACCCATATCATCATAATACTTAGCCAGAAGAAGAGCGTGGCCGAAGGCTATGATACGGTCGGTGTTGGTCCCGGGGCCGAAGGCTATGATCTCATCAAGAAGTTCTATATCAGGGATACGGTAAATACCTTTCTGTGTTATTTCATTACCATCATCATCATACCCAACAACAACATCCTCCCAACAATATTGAATAACGGTATTGAAAAGCATACGCTGATTGGGAACCGTAGGAGCCAAACCGAGCTTATTGTTCTGACGGGCTCCGGCACGGATAATCTTACCGGCAAGACGTTCGCCATCTTCCAGCAACATAAGCTGCTTATTTCGTCTCGTAAGATAAAATTCATACATTCGGTCGGCATTCTCCATAAGACACTTGGCCCCATACGCTTCTTGAAGTATTTCACAATTCCTACAAAAATCATCGGAAGATGGAGGACGTGATGCGTATGATGCTACTATGCAATAAGCAAATGGATCGTTGATTTTTACATATCTTTTAAGTACATAAAACGAACCAACAGAATCAGTATCAGCCTTGTCAGATTTATAGGGGTCAAGCGATGAGACATAAGTGTAATCAAAAACACCTCCTTCTTCTGGTGGATCCTCATATATAACAACAGGAGAATCTATGTTACCACCTTGAAACGGATAATCAGCAAGCTGCTTATCACTAAAATTATACCCCATTTTCATGCCGTCTATCTGATAAATATCCACTGTTTTACCAGGCCTACCTTCTTCAAGAAGACGGCTTTTGTGCTTCAACGCATCTTCTACAGGGAACCTATTTACGTTCGTATTAAGGAAACAATCATCTATAGACAAAGGGAATGCCATTCGTTCCTGGACGTATAAAGCTCTATCCTTTTTGACAAGTTCGTCAAGACGTGATTTTATTATTCCAGTATTTTTATCAAAGTCTGAAACTTTTATTTTTATCTTCTTAAGACCGGGAGCATTCTCTACTCCAAGATACTTATCAAGAGTCGTTTCTTTCTTTTCATACGCATGAGACATCTGGGCCGGAACAAAGCATCCAGATTTACATATACGCCATGTTGGTTTAATAACTATCTTATTTAGAATATCATAATTCATTATAATGAATCCATATTCGTCCGGAGAGTTCATGATTTTCTGGGCATCTTGAGACTTTTCTACATTACCGCCAGTTCCCGCCATCAAACAAACGCCCCTCATTCTACCATGCATCATATGAGCCGGCCTACCGGCAAGCCATGCTCCAAGCACCGGAAATTTACCTACCTCATCATATATAGACGTATATGGAGTTCCACCTGCTGTCTTCAATGATCCTCGTGTCTTTCCATCATCAACGTTGGTGATTCTTATTCTGGCATGAACATCACGTTGATTATTGATGTTTCTTGTACCTAAAACAACTTCTTTAGTCCAATCGTTACCAGTCCTGTTTATAGTAAGATAAGGAGGAAGATTATCAAGTCCAAACTCAAGATACTCCCCCATATTGGCAAGGTCTTCTTTACTTGCTCCAATAACATTATGCGTCAAATTGTACGTCATTGTAGCATTACGAGCCAGAAGAGAGCTCATTATGGCCGTATTATGAGTAACGATGTAATTGGTGGTCAAAAATAAATGAGAGTCATTATCAACGGTTATACAAGTGGCATGCTCCTTTCCGTATATCGATATGGATCTTATTTTTAATTCCTTACGATTCCTTGATAGTATAAGTTTGTTCCCCTCCAATTTAGCATACCAACCTGAAGCCCAAAACATACGTTGTACAAAATTTATGACATCCATGTCAATATGAGACAACATAAGCTCTTCTTCTCCGGTTACTACGTTTCTGAAAGAACGAATGAAGTTTTCTATAAAATCTTTCTTTTGATCTATGGACGATCTTAGAAATTTCTTACAAACGTATTTATCAAAAAACATATCCCCTCCATAGCCACCGAGATAAGCCGCCAGCATCGAGGCGTAGGCCGACGGCGGAACCGGCAGCTTTGCCGTAGGGTAGTTCAGGGCCTCACCTACTGGAATAGACATACTCTTATAATCTAATCCGGCTATGGATCTAAGACTCCTAACATGCCATTTTCCGCCATGATTGACACGCCATTGGTGATTTCCGCAACAAATAACGTTACGACCGTCTTCGAATACGACTCTGTAGGTGGTTACTTTCCCTTGAGGGTAGACACCTACGACCTCTACCAAATTCCCTTTATCGTCATATATCTTATCCCCTACAACAATATTTCCTATCATCTTTTCCAGGTCCTCAAGATAAAGTATCTCAGAATCAAGAAGGGCTTTCCCAAAACGACGGCACCCGAACATGAATATTCCTTTATTCTCTTCTTCCGCCTGCTTTAGAAATTCGGCAAACATCCATTCATTATCACGAAGCTGTGAATTTCCTGGAATACGATCTTCTCCTACGTCAATCATCATCTTCCAGAAATTGATATGCCAGTATAGCCAAGGATGGATAAACACCCCATTTATGGTAACACCGTTAAGGAGTTTCATAGCCTCATTCTCCCAGAATTGCTTGACATCATCATCTTGCTCTTCATAAGAATAAAGGTTATTCCATAACGGAATATCGTTACCCATATTTATATAAAGTTCTTTACTGTTAATATTCATGACAAAACTATTTATCGAGCTTGTTCTTAGCTTCATTCTTAACAAAAGACTGAATACCTGATACTGTTTGTCCTCCTTTTAGGCTTTTCTTATTTTTGGCAGCCTCAAGCTGATTATAGACATCCATTATCCCACACATCTTAATATAAGATTCAGTCCATTGCATTAAGCTATCAGACAAGCTTTTTTGAAACCTAAATTCTTTCTCTCTCTTATCGGGATCTTCTATTTTATCCCAAGGGTTTTCAGATAGATAACGTTCAGCCTTATCTATCTGATCCCTTAGCACAAGGAGTTTTCGATCTACGTAAGAGACATCATCGTTAGTCGGCTTTCTTACCTTCATTATTCACTATTTTTAAAAAAAACTCATACTGAGACTTAAGCATATTAAACCTGTCTTCAAGAGAAGATGGATCAACACGATACTTGCACATGTTTTTTATTCCTTCCTCAACAGATTCTTCCTTGAACATAACAGAATCAGTATTATTGTCAACGTACATAATAAAATCTGATTCTCCGTCGTTTACTATCCTGTCAAGAACCTTCTTGCTGTCATCATCTATGTTAAGATTATGACCGGCGTTAATAGATAACCTGTAAACTGCCTTTATAGAAGAAGATACTTTCAGCATCTCTTGTTGATACAAGTTGGTCATAAACGACTTTTCCTCCAAATCAATAAAGTCTTCTAACTCTATGTTGTTTTCCTCATCCTTCTTCCTAATAATATCCTTAGTTATCTCTTCCATCTCCTCTCCCACCTTATCTTGCGCAGACAGTAGATGGTTGTAATAAGAAATAAGATGTTTTATATCTGAATCAAAATCAATCTTCTTCATTGTCAAGAACCTTTTTATCATGAATAATAACGTCCATCAACTCCATTGATAAATTATAATCAGCCACTTCAAAAAGCTCGCTGTCTGTCAGCGTCCTTAAAAAAGAAACAGACAATCCTCTTTTCTTTGCAAAAGATCTAAGTACGGCATAGAGAATGTCCCCGGCAGAATAATCGGGGAGATCGTCACAAGATGCCTGCAACATAGAAAATAAGGACTTCCTTTTATCCTCGCATTGTAAATGCCTTGCTTTACCACATCCGCCCATAACTTAACTTTTTTGAATTATAGTACCTTCAAAATTAAACGGAATCGATTCCTCTTTTTGAGACCCATCTTTTTGATAGTGAACAGTCATGTGCTTTACGAATCTTCCTATTCCAAATCCTGCTGTATGTATCTCTATATTGAACTTAAAGTGACGGGAGTCTATGATATTCAAATTAGATGACATACAGTCACAAGATGTCTCTGATGCTGTTATCTTCATATCATGCTTCGACTCAAGAACGAATGAAAACTTTATACTGTTCCCTTTTTCTACCGGTTCAAAAATGATTTCAAATGATTTACCGTCTTTAGAGAGGTCAATATTGTATTGCTTGTCATCTGTAGAAATAACATTAAATTCATCAGAATCCATTGTAATAAGTTCTAACCTGTTCCATCTTGATTTCTCATCATAAAAATCAATAGAATACTGACGGTCCATCCACGAAGGACGGGGAAGCCCCTCCCCAAGCGCACACTCCTCTGTCTTGCTCCAGGCCTTCTGCTTGATGAAGCACGTACATACCGAACAACGATTTTTACCTATTTTCTTGCTTACGTATAAAGAAAGAGGAAGCATAGAGTTAGGGACGTTCTTGGTATTGAATTTACATCCCTCACACTTTTCAAGACGTTCCTTGTACCAATCGGGATAATCTTCTTTTTTTCTTGGAAGTTTTTTTAATATCGTATCCATAAAAGCATCGTATATAACTTCCGCTTGCAAAATCTTTTTCATGACTTATCTATTAAATTCCTGTTCTTGAATATTTTGTATTTCACTAAAACTATGACCCTTACGAGATTTAAAGATAGATAATTTGTTGTGTTTTATCAACATATCCCCACTTTTTATCTCACCTGAGTTATAAGCATCCTTTATCATCCTTATCTTAATATCAAGGCACTGAAGTTCTTTTTCCTGATACTTAGATAATTTTTCTACCTTGGATTTAAGACGCTCAAGATTGTGTTTGCGCCTCTCCATCTCATGAAGGTTACAAACCATATCGCCTACATAAGGGAACGATACAGACACGTTATCTGTGTACGTACATAAGTTATTGGCATAAGAAATACTGGCTCTGAAAACGTCACGTATTTGGTTTCGGTCGTAAACGCCCCCGGTCTTATCCATCACATCATCTATAATATGTGACTCAAATGATATAGGGAAATCATTCTTCGGCATCTGATTCAAAAGTTTTCTTTCTGTAAAATAAAGAAACCAACGCACATTGATCTCTTGAACCCTCCAATACAAAAAGACGGCGCATGTTCTCTATATCCGGGCACAAACACCTTGTCCTGTAATTCCCTTCACGGTCAATCAAAATACCACGCTTCTTCATCTCCGTATCCAAAACCGATACATATTGAAGATCGGTACTGAAACAATGAGAAAACTTCTTCTTCGTCTCATACGAATATCCAAACACAAAATAATAGGCAAGAAGATTTAAGTGCCTCGCATCTATGACATTCTTCTCATTACCAGAGGACATTAGGTATCCGTTATAAAACAGAAGTATCTTCTTAGCCATATCCACCGTATTGGAATAAGGTACTAAAAGCCTATAAGCCCTATTACTAACATCTTTATTATCACTTTCTTTCATGAGATTATTGTTTTGATACAAAGATAAGGATTAAGGATTTATAAATTTAAAATTAACGTATTTTATGACAATGGATTCAGGATTTGTCCCGATATTTGCACTGTAGCATTAAAAAAATAAGACCTTATTGTTTGACATTCATAATTTATTTCTATATTTGCTGTGCGTTACAGGTTAAAGAATTATTAGAAATAAATTATGATAAAAAAAATATTACTTGTCTTATCATAATTTGTTCTTATATTCTTCAAATCTGTAACGGGGTTTTGGGATTTTCCGAACGAAAGAAAGACATGAATCGGATGGATATCCCCAAAAATCCATCCGATTTTTTTTTGTTACAGATTATGAAGCTACAATTAGGTAGAAATATTAACATAAGTCTTAGACTTTTGGAACAGTGGTCAGATGATTCGCTGTTCATGGAATTGTATGCTTTATACTGTATGATAAAAATCTCCCGCCGGGATTCGAGAATAAGATTCAAAAACCAGAAAGATCTTCTTCATAAACTTGGAATCGGGTATTCGAAGTTCAAGAACATGACAGGACATCCGATGTTTGACGAACTGTTCCGTATGACGGATAGTACGTTTGTAGCAAGAAGATATCGTGTTAATGGCGTACAACTTACTCTCGGGTGCGGGAAAGTGAATATTCCAAAGAATAGGATTTTAATTAAGATAAAGAAAAATGAAATAACAAACCATGAAAAAGTCCTTGACAGGATAAGAGAGGCGATGTTTGTTAATTTAGTCAGAAACAATGAGTCTGTACTGAACAGTGGAGAGACAAACTCTCAGGCGGAAGTCGTAGACGGAAGCCGCTCGTATTATGGATTAATTGATTCGACGATAAGTAACAAAACAATTGCCTTGTATTTGAATGTAGGACTAACAAAAGCGAAAGAGATTGTCAGTATGGCGATACAAGACAAGCTCGTAAAAAGGTTCGAAAACATACAATTTATAACATACGTAGATAATCCTCGTGCTTACATTGAAGCAAACGAACATAACTACCCAATAGGTAAGCTGATTCCGGTATATAGGCACGGAGCTGTTTTCTGGCAAATAGCAAATACCTGGACCTTGTATAAAAAAGGAGCAACAAACAGATGGTATTTTGGAGAGAAGGATATAGAGAAAGGAGAAAAAGAAAAAGTGAGTAAAAAAGACGATTTCAATTTCTTCTTAAAAGACAATACTCATATCCTACGTTTCCTGAACGCAGAAGAAGTTGTTTCCGAAGATGGAGAAATCCTTGGCATAGATCGTAAAAAGACAAAAGAAGAAGAAGCAAGGTCATTGGCTTCTGTTATGGCTAAAGAAGCGCACAAAGACTTCTGGGAAGGATATGAGCGAAGTACACAAAACCAGATTATAAGAAAGTACTATCGCGCTATCATAGCAGAAGATAAGAAGCGAAGAATGGACATGTTCTTAAACCGTCTTAAACAATCATACGACAAGGTTAGTGGATGGAGTAAGGAGAAGGTAGCCACGGTAAAGGCAGGCATGGCTGATGCGGAAGCCTGCTGTGCTGAGGTGGGGACGTCCGTTGCCGGGGTCTGCGGTAGGGTAAGTAGGAGAATGAAATCCTATAACAATACCGCTCCTGACAAAAAGGCAGGTTTTAATGAGGTACGGGATATGTATGCCGAGTTCGCCGGCGAGATGGCTAAAGCGGTGGGATCGGTAAGTGAAGACATCTATACGTATGTTAAGGCAGAACAGTTTAAGGAAAAGATAGAGAATATGGATATATCTATCCAATCATTACCTAATCACAATACAACAGTAGGTAATGATAAAGAATTAGATGGTGAATCCGTATTCAAGGATATACCATTAGAAGAACTATCATTCTATAATGATACCTATCTTCATCCTTCATCTCAGTATTCATCATTATAATGTTTGGTACTTGAGAGAGGGTCTGTTCTTAGTAGTCGCCTACAGAGCCGAAAAACGATAATCTCGTAGAACACCGAGGAAACACCCGTTAGCCACCACTATGCCATAACCATATCTATACGAAACCATATTACTGTCTGATTCAAAACCACTTATCCAACTTATTATTTCTTTTTAAGTCTAATTAATTCATTTTATATTTTAAGTTTTATTTTATTTTCATACTTTTGTTTTGTAGAACAAAATCAGAAAAAAAAGATGGCTATAAGTTACGACAAAAAAATCATGGAGTGCGTTCTTCGTTCAGTTATGTCCGAAGGTAATGTCGCACAGGGAAAGGCTATTAAGTCTATTTGTAAGTCACCAAAACCGCTGTTTATAACCGGTAGGGCTGGAACAGGAAAAAGTTTTTTCATCAAGCGTATCGTACCGGCATTAAAAAATGCGGTTATTGTTGCTCCTACCGGTATTGCTGCTATTAATGCAGGGGGTCAAACTATTCATTCTTTTTTCAGAATTGGAATGCAGCCTTACATTCCTGAAATAAGGAAGGGTAAGTTTATGGACAATTGTGAAAACAAGTTTAGAGGAGAATCTGAAAAGATTTTACAGAATATAAAGTATCTTATCATAGACGAGATTTCTATGGTTCGACCTGATCTTCTTGATAATGTTGCTGATATTCTTCGTCGTGCAAGAGGCGACAAGGATCCGTTTGGAGGCGTGAAACTTATTATGGTAGGCGATCTGTTTCAGCTTCCTCCTGTGATTAAAGAGGATTTTTTTAGAGAAATATACGATACATCTTATTTCTTTAGTTCCAAGTCTCTAATGGCTTCTGGTATGGAAATGGTGTCTTTTGAAAAAATATATCGTCAGAAAGATGAGAAGTTTATAAGCGTTCTTAATAAGGTACGTGATGGTCAGATGGACGATGATGTGTTTACTACGCTAAACAGTAGATGTATTCAGCCTGAGAATGGCGCCGGATATGTTGAGATTGTTACGACTAATGCCAAGGCTACGGCCATTAATGAGATGAGGATAAATTCCGTACCTGGATCATTAAGAAAGTTCGAAGCTATTATAAAAGGCGATTACCCTAAAGAAGCACCTGTGGAAAAGACGCTTCTTATAAAAGAAGGGTCAAGGGTTATGATAACAAGGAACGGAGGAGAGTACGTCAATGGTTCTCTTGGTGTTGTGTCTTCTATTAAAAATGGAGAGATTGAAGTCGTTCTTGACCGTCCTAAGGATGAAGACCATGTTAAGGTTATTATCACACCATGCTCGTTCGATAAAGTAAAATACGTCAGAAATGGATATAAGGTAGAATCTGAAGTTATTGGTTCTATTGTTCAGTATCCGATAAAAGCCGGTTATTCGATAACTGTTCATCGCTGCCAAGGTCTTACGTTAGATTCTGCCATGATGGACGTATCGAACTCTTTTGAAACAGGACAGTTATATACGGCTCTTTCCAGAGTGAAAAGTTTGGACGGAATGTATCTTCGTCAACCTATCCCTAAAACGGTAAAGACAAGTGATCCGGTGGTTATTGATTTCTATAATAAAACGCTTTCAAACGAAGGAATTGTTGAACCTATTCCAATGGAAGAGCTTGAAAAGTCAATGATTAATTTGTCAACCGGATCTGAAATAGATTTTGCAGAGTTTAATTTATAAAAAAATATAGTTATGAAATTTGGAGAAGCTTTAGAAGAAGTAAAAAAAGGTGCGTTGATTGCACGTGCCGGATGGAATGGAAAAGGTATGTTCGTATTCCAGCGCCCGGAAGATTGGTTGTCTACTGATATGATAGTTAATAAAGTAAAGTCATTGCCAGATTCGTTTAAAAAATACGTAAACGATTATTATGACGTAACTGAAACCAACATGATTAAATTTTGCACTTATCTGTGCATGAAAGATGCTAACGATAATATCGTAAACGGATGGTTAGCTTCGCAATCAGATATGTTGGCTGATGACTGGATGGTGGTTGGTTAAGATAACTTAGTTTATCACCGCTTTATTTTTTTATAAATCAATCAATTATTCGCTTTTAAAAATTATAGTTATGAAAACAAAAGAAGAAAAACAAAAGAAGTTTGTGACAGAATTTGATATAAATGGAGAAAAGTATGGTGGATATATTTATGCTACAACTTTTTCCGAAGCTGAAGATTTTGTTAGACAAAGAAAAGCGACAGAGAAAGTTGTAGGTGGTCCGTGTTTAGAACAAGAAGAAATTAATCGTCTTTATAACCATTCTTCTTAGAATTTTTAATGATTCTTGTTTGTTGGCATAACCTTGAGATGGTGATACTATAGTATATAAGTACCTAATAAGAATATGGCAAGAGTAGATAAAATATTTCAAGACAATTTGGCTCTTATAATGAGCCAGCCGTGGGAAGAAGTGAAGCGTCCGGTCTACGGTGACGGGACAGGCGTCAAGGTGAAGCGTATCCTGCAAGTATGCAACCAGTACGATCTTCGCCGGGAATTTCCTCTTGGTTCGCTTAGACCTACTAATCTTAAAAACTCCATAAAAGAAATCTTGTGGATTTGGCAAAAAAGATCGGTAGACATCAAAGAACTTGGTCTCCATATATGGGATCAGTGGGCTGATGATAATGGAAAGATCGAAGGATGTTATGGAGATATGGTGAACAGACATGTTTATATGGGAACCGGAAAAGCTCCAGAGGGTATGACAGATATCCATGATGGTCTTTACGGTTTTCTTAACCAAACAGACTTCATTCTTTGGTCACTCAAGAATGATCGTTCGTCAAGAAGAATAGTAGCATCCATGTTCGATCCTGAAACCAATAGTCTTAAGCCTCTTCAAGAATGTGCGTTTCAGATCAATTTATCTGTTAAAAGAGATGAGTTGTATATGACGCTTTATCAGCGCAGCCAGGATATGATTACAGCTTCTTGCTGGAATGTAGCTCAATATGCGGCGTTGATGATGATGTTCGCTCATGACGCCGGGTTAAGGCCTGCTATTTTCACTCATTTTATACAAGATATGCATGTGTATGACCGTCACGAAGAACAGGCAAACGAGCTCCTTCGTCGATCTCTCTTCGGCCCGGTTCCGCAGGTTACTATCTCGTCTCGTATGGAAGGGAAAGGATTTTATGATTTCGTAGCTGATGATTTTGAGGTATGGAATTATGAACCGAAGGAGCAAATAAAATTTGAGGTTGCAAAATGAAAATAAGCATAGATAGAAGGGCTAAGATGGTTCCTATCATGGAAATAAATGCCGGTGATGAAGTCAACGTAGGAGGCTTTGATTATGTTGTTGAAAGCATAACCCCATGTAGGAAAGGATCTTATTCAGATGCGTATGGAATTAGGTTGGTCATGTCTTCTTACAAACATGGCCAACTTGTAAGAAAAGTAGATAGTGTTTTTTCTATCGATTCTATTTTAGTATTTCTCCCTAAAGGAGATTCTGTTGTAGTAGAGTGCTCTTATAGAGAACTTGAAGAATGTTTCCCTAAAATATAGTACAATGACAGGCGAAGAAAAATGTAACCGATGCGAGCAGTTTGGACCGAACGGTCTCACTGATTATCCATGCAAAAGGATTCCATCAAGGAACTGTCCTTGGTTTATAAAAATATCGGATAAGAAATACAAAAAGATTCTTGCCGATAGGATGAAAAGAATTAAGGAGAATGAGAAACTTAAGCAAGAGATGATGAAAGATCAGGATCTTGTTGAAGAAGTAAAACAAAATACAAAAAGGTTAATGCAATGAAAAAGAAAAATATAAAACCAGAAGAAGTTGAAGTAGTTATTCCTAAAGAAGTAGAAGCTATTAACATATGTGGAGATATCAATAGTTTTATAAAACATATTATATATGTTAGCTTGGATAAGGTAAGTAGTGATAGGGCGTTTGTCAATAATGATGTTCTGTATATGGTTACGTACGCATCTATAAAAGGTGAAAATATACCTGTTGGGGTATTAGCAAAACAAAAAGAAGCTGAAACAGAAGATATCGCTATGCCGTTTGAGGATATTGGAAGGGATGTAAATGTTGTGTATCCTATTGAAATAGGAAAGATGTTTAAAGGATTTTACATTCTTAGTAATGGTGCTGTGGCTATTGATTACGAACTTACAGACAATGGAGGCTTTGAAAATGACGATAGCATTGGTAAAATCGACATGAATCTAAATTGATATATTATGGTATTATATATAGCAGCAGATCCTGGAAAAGACGGAGCTATAGCCTGCATCGATCAAGACAGCAAACTAATATCAAGAATATCCACTCCGAGAATATCAGCTTCAGGGCCGGTAGACTTGACTAAAGAATATGTTTTTTGCCGAGATACGATCGTAGAAAACAATCCTGATAGGGTAGTGTTCGTCATAGAGGACGTCCACGCCCTATACGGGGTCAGCACGTCCTCTACAGCCTCTCTCATGGAGAACAAAGGTCAACTGCATGGGCTGTTTCTCTCCCTCTGCATGGCATTTACGGACATAAGTTGCTCCGTTAATTTCATAGCCCCTAAAACATGGCAGAAATTGGTTTGGACGCATTCTGATAAGGTCATGGAGGCCAGTAAGGTAAATACTAAGAAAACGTCATTGGCTTGCGCTAAAAGGCTGTGGCCAAACGATGCGTTCGTTAAAAACGAAAGATGTAAGACAGCCCATGACGGTATAGTTGATGCGATGCTTATAGCAGAAGCCGCAAGAAGAACCATTTAATCTATTTTAAATCATTTTAAATCCAATTAATTCGTAATTAGATTTTAAAATAATACATTTGCAGTGTTAGATAATCATAATCGTAGGTTTTAAAAAATGAAAGTAAGAGTTCCTGGCATACTAATGAATGAGAAACTTTCAAACATTTCAAAGATGTTTGATAAGGTTCTAAAGGATTGTGTCACATCGAATATAAAAATTACTTTATATTTTGATCATATCCGGATACAAGCCATGAACGAACGTATAACATATACGGATGATATTTTCGATGTGAATACTGATATTTCTTGTGACCATAAGTTTTCTCTTTTAGTAGATGCCGGGACTCTTATTTCGTTTTTTAAAAATCATAACCAGGATATAGAGATAGAGATTAAAAACGATTACAGTATCGTTTTTAAATACGATAGAGGATCTTTTTCTTCTACTTGGATTGAGGATAAGGCTTTCCCCGATTTCTTTTATCCTGTAGGTGACGGTATTCGTGTTATGAGTTCGTCTTTCATTCAGTCTATGAAAAGATCTTTTGCGTTTGTTGGATCGGATGAATTTAGACCGGCTATATGCTCGATTCTTCTTAATGTGAAGAAGGACTATATTGACATTGTTTCTACTGATATGTTCCGTCTGTTTATAAACAGGAAAGAGTATGCTAATGCAGTAGAAGAAAGGTCGATTATGCTAAGCGAGGTCGCGGCTTCCATCTTATACCGCTTTCTATCTGATAAAGATACGGAGATCAGTATTTCTACAGATGGAGTTAGGACGTTCTTATGCTTTGATAATGTAATTATATCGGATATGAACGTAGAACAACAGTATCCTAACTACGAATACGTATGTAATAAATTCGAAAAATCTTCGAGTGTTAAGTTCGACAGGGATTTGCTTATATCGGTTCTTAATTCCATGACTTTAGTGGATAATGTTGTCAATGTTAAGGTAGATAAAGAAAACGGCATAACAGTAATGTCTGAGGATTTTGGAAATAGAAAAAAGATAATGGAATCAATGCCTTTGAATGCGCTTGAAGGCCCGTGTTTTAATTTTTCTATCGGTAAGGAAAATATACTGTCTTCCGTAAAATCACTTATAAAAGGAGATACTGTCATGGATTGGTCTGATCAGTATAAGATGATAAAGATGTTCAATCCTAAATACGAATCAACATACGTCTTAAATCAAACATTGTATAATCTATAAAAAAATAATAATATGGCTTTTAGAGAAAACAGAAGTTTTGGTACAACTTATTATCTGTATATTAATTCAGATGGTAACTTGTATGAAAAAAGTAACGAACCAAAAGAAGGTTTTGTTCAGCACATAAATCCTAATAGCGGTCAGCCGGCGGGATATTGGAAAGAGTATTATAATGGAGTAGTTGGATACATTAACTACATCGGGTTAAAGTCAAGCTCTTTCTCTAATGGAAATACTGTTACTAATTTCCTTATCGTATTAAAAGATTACGAGCTTAATGAAAACTATTGTATTTCCATACCTCTCGTCAATCAAAAAGGAAATATCAAGGGCTTTGTTAAGAGCTTCGTAAAATACTACGAAAACATCGATTTCAGTCGTGAAATTTATTTCAATGTCTTTAAGAAGAAGAAAGATGACGAGTTTGGATCTTCGGAACTTATTATCGCATATGCCGGAGTAGACGGAGAAAAAGATCAGCTTGTTGAACGTTTTTATAAAAAAGGCGTAAATGGTTGGCCTGACCCTGTTGAAGTTACAGGATTTGATGGCAAGAAAAGCCTTGATTATTCAGCTCAAAACAACTTCACTTATCAGAAGATTACTGAATATTCAAACAGATTCAATGCTTCTATTAAAGATATCAGAGCAGGTATAATGGCTAAATTAGGTTTAGGAGGAAATGCTCAGCAAGATCCTACAGCTCCTCAGACTTATCCCCAGCAGCCGGCCGCGCCTCAACAGGTTCAACAACCTCAGTCTGTTCCGAGTGCTATTCCGTATCAGAATTATCAACAGCCTGCTCAACAGCCAGCACAGTATCAGGCACCGGATCAGCCTGCTGCTACTGCCCAGGCACCTACTACAAGGAGCACCAAGCCTCAGCATCAGACGCAGCCACAGCCGCAAGCACAGATGCCGAACTTCCCTCCTATGGAAGAAGAAGACCTTCCATTTTAATATAAACATCAGCCCAGGAGAATAACATCTCTTGGGCTTTTAAAGATTGTGTAGAATGACAGTAGAAATAGTTACAAGATTTCCCCTTATTAAGCTTCGTAGGAAAGTGACAGAAGAAAGGATTATGGCGAAGCATGGGGATAAATTATGTATGATCTACTCAGAAACCAGAGAAAAATATAAGCAAGGAGATGAGTGGGTCGATGATCCTAATGATGCAGACATAAGTACTTTTCGTGAGTGCTATGAATCAACGAAGGACATAAAAAAAGAAGGTATTGTTTATTGTACTATAAAAATATGATTATGGATAAGTTAGAAGATATTGAAAGACTTCTTTATGAAAAAGAAGATAATAAGAAGGATACTGTTTCTGAAAAGAACAACAAACATAAAAAAGAGGATAAGGTCGTTAATAAAATACCTGAATCGTATTTTACTCCATGGTATCAGAAGACTGTTCAGGTAGGTATTAAGAAGCTGTATCCTGATGTCGTGGCACCTGAATACAAACATAATGGTGATGCCTGTTGTGATATTCGTGCATATAGAGTAGTGAAGATGATGAATGACATGGGAGTGGAAATAGATGTTCCTTCCGATTTTGAATCAATTACCTTATATCAAGGTTATTCTGTTAGAATCGGAACCGGCTTCAAGTTGAATATCCCAGAAGGATGGTGTGCGAATGTAGAAGGAAGATCAGGATTCTCTTTTGACGAGGGAGTGGTAGTTACTAACGCACCCGGTAAATGCGAATTTACCTACAAAGGAGAGTATATGGTTAATCTTACTAAAATCAATAAAAAACCGACCGTAATCCATAAAAACGATCGAATAGCTCAGATGGAAATCGTTCCACAATACAAAATGGTATTGGAAGAAGTAACAGATATTGAGGTAGAAGACGGAAATGAACGTGGAGAAAAAGGTCTTGGTAGTTCTGGAGTTAAGTAATATTTAAATATTTTGAAAAATGAGCATGTTAGGTTTTACATTCATCACAGACAGCAAGCTGTCAATGTACAGGGAGAAAGCTATTAAATCCGAAAATCTTGCAAAAGAAATTGAGGAAATGCAGGATAAGGCTGATTTTTACAAGGAAAGGCTTTCAGAACTTAAGTCAGATATCGCTTCAAAGGATAAAGAGATTTTATCTATTGGCAAAGATCTTTCTGAGTCTAAGGAAAAGATTGACGCCTTGAAGGAAAATCAGAAAAAGCTGATAAAAAGCGTCAAGAAGAAAACGGAAGAACTTGATGCGGCCAAGGCTGATCTTGAAAAAGTTAAGTCTGATCTTGATGAGGCTAATTACAAAATCAGTAACTTGGAAGAAAAGAAAAACAGTATATCATATGAATTAAAAAAGAAATCAAATGCGTTGATTGAAGCCAGGATCAGAATCGGAGATTTGGAAAACGAGGTTTCTGTTGGGTCCAAAACAATACAAGAGTTAGAATCGAAGCTGAAATTAATGCAAGTAGAATTAAGAGGCTACCAGATAGGTATAATCGGTAAAGACAAAAACGATGTCGCTGAGCCGGAATTGGATAAAGATGAGGAGTCAGATAAGGATGTGGCAGAACCGGAGAAGTCTGATGTTGTTCCTGAGACGGATGTGATTCAGGAAGAAGCCGGTGACATTGTGGAGCCCGAAAACGAAGCTGAACGAGTAAAAGACACTAAAAAGAAGAAGAAAAAAAAGAAGTAGGTATTTTAATCCTTTTTATATTTTAATGTTTGCCATATTATGGGTTAGTACTTAACTTTGCGTTGAGAGAGTTTTTAGGATAATTATTGGTTAATATTTAGCTGTTATATGCAGGCGTCTGTGAAGGCTCCTGCATATTTTTAAGGTCCTGTGGCTTAGTGGTGAAAGCAAGATGCTCATAACATCGAGATCGTGGGTTCAAATCCCTCCGGGACCACTGTCCAATGGTGTAGTGGTAGCACAACAGATTTTGGTTCTGTTAGCGGAGGTTCGAATCCTCCTTGGATAACGGTACATATTTTGTGTAAAGTGTTAATTATCTCGGTGTTTGTGGTGTGTGAACATAGCAAACATTAAATAGCCTGGTAGTTAAACGGATATAACAAAAGTTTCCTAAACTTTAGTTCCGGGTTCGACTCCCGGTTGGGCTACAATATGGCCGATTGGGTGAATGGTTTAGCCGGAGGTCCGCAAAACCTTTTATGGCGGTTCGATCCCGCCATCGGCCTCTAAATTAATATAACATGAGAAGAATTTTATATACAAAAGAATTGCTTGAAGGTATAGTAAGGAATGTTCATACATATTCAGATGTATGTAGAGCTCTTGGATTGTATCCTAATTCTGGAAATATAAAAACGTTACATCATAAATTTATTATTTTTAAAATAGATACCTCTCATTTTTATAAATCTAAAGAATTGTCAATATTTAGGATAAATAGACCGCTTAATGAGATACTTGTTGAAAATTCAAATTATTTAAATACTGATTGTCTTAGAAGAAGATTAATAAAAGAGGGATTAAAGGAGCGAAAATGTGACATATGTGGTATTTCAAAATGGATGGAAAAGGATATATCATTACAGCTTCACCATATAAATGGTATAAAAAGTGATAATAGGATAGAAAATTTGCAAATATTATGCCCTAATTGTCATTCTCAAACATTAAATTATAAAAATAAAAAATGAACTACCCAGAGCAACAAATGCTTAAGATCCTTAATAGGGATCTGTTAAGTAATCCGATGTATGTTATTAACAATCTTCATATATATGATTGGGAATATGACTTCCTGGCCATAACAAGATCATTGTACGCTTATGAAGTAGAGGTCAAGATGTCTAAACAAGATTTCTTTAACGACTTCAAAAAGGATAAAAAACATAAGGTTCTTAAAGACGGCATTATTAAGGTAGGTGGTGTCATAAGCTATCCTCCAAACTATTTCTACTACGCCTGTCCGCCTAATATGATTGACGTAAGTGAAGTTCCGTCTTATGCTGGACTGATTTATGTCGATGTTAGTAAAAATAGGAAGAACGTCGTTAAGGTCGCACCTTTAATTCATAGACAGAGGTTTGATGTAGTGGGTAGGAAACTGGTGGATAAGTTTTACTACAATATGCTTACTTGGAAGAAAAGAGCTATTTCAAACGTGTATGCTGACCCAGCCAAGGAAAGAGAGAAGGGCGTGCGTGCCGGAGCTGAGGCTGTGAGGAAGTCGGCCTGGGATGCGTTCAGGGCGCAGTGCCCGCACATCGCTTTTCCCTATGGAAAAGAATTTCCGATGTGTGACGATCATGAACAAGATCATCCCATGAGAGACTGCATACTTCAGTGTGAAAAAGGTAGAATATTTAAAAACGTATTAAAATGAGCACCCCACGTGAATTAAGCAGGATAGCTAATAAAATAGCCAGTAAGATGACTGATGATGGATGGGTCAGCCCCGGTAGAAAGAATCTTGTCTCTGATAAGAAGGTCATGGAATTAATAGATTTGATCTTTAATGAAATATGGAGGGAATTAGATGACGGGAAAAGAGTCCATATCATAAAACAGATGATTTTTAAAAAGATTTTTGTCAGTAGGCAAAAAGATAAATACTACATACAATGCATAGAAAAAAGGGACGCCAAATAGACGTCCCTTTTCTTTTTCTGTAAGTAATTGTTATTTCATTACTTTCCTTACCAACTTAGAAACAGCTTGAGTGATAGTCCACCTGATGTTTGCATTAACGTTGATAGTCTGAGGAGTACCGTTTGCATCCAAGTTAATTACCTCCTTGTCTATTTCCAAGAACGGATCACCTGCTGTCTGGGTAATAACCGTATTAGCCGTCTTACCTCCGGCGGCCGCCACCTTAAGAGTATTTACCAGATCGTTTACATCAGTGTTCGCAGCAATATCGGAGAATACGATACTGAAAGCAAAGGCTCCTGTTGCACCAGGGTCGTCGGCGATAACAGCGCCGTTGTTGGTAGCCTTACCTGCCGCCTGATAGGAGGTAGGTATTTCCAACGTCAGAGGATGAGTTTCGTCCGGAGTTAAGGAGAACGTTAATTTAGTTGAGTTACTTGTGCCGTTGATTGTTACAGTACCACCTTCTTTCCCTACAGATGCAGTAGGATCTATTTTTACGAACTCAGCTACCGGAGCTTGGTTTATGGTAGCACTTTTCTTAACATCCCCGGATTCGGCACCAAATTCTACTTGTAACGTACGCTGTACACGACCTTCGTATTTTTCACCTGATACGGTAACTGCCTGATCACCGTCACCTGATCCCGGATTGAAGGTTACAAAACCTATTTTCATTTCTGCCATGACATTTATTTTTTAATTGATTAAGATACTGACAAATATATGATTATTTTTATTCTCTTGTGTCATTGGTTTATTTTTATTAAATACGTAGCGCTATGGTTTTTTATCATATTTTAATCCTATTTATTTCTTTGCTGATTATTTATTATGTATGTTTGCAACATCAATATAAAATATTATAACCATGAAAGTAGATTTTTTTAACAGTAAGGATTTTTTAGGATCTAAAACTAAAGAGAGTAAGATCCGGAAGTTATCAATCAGCAAAAGTAAGATAATGACTATCTCTGTCGATAATTTGAATTGGATGGGGGTAACGGATGCGGTTGTTATCGGCTTAGAAGAGGGGAAGATATTTGAAGGAGTTGAAAATACGGCCTTTTATCTGGCTGCTTCTGATGTTGAAGACGAGAGATCGTTTAAGGTAAATAACCTTGGTGTAAAATACAAGAGAATTTACTTAAAAGACCTGCTCGATTATCTTGGATGGGATATAGGAGAAAATTCTTATGCTGTGTATGATATTATAAAAGAAGACAGTAATCTATTCCGTCTTCAGTTTAGGGTAATAAAAAAGAGTAGGAGTGAAAAATGATGAGCAATATAGATATTAAAAACAAAAGAATACTGCTATTCGATTTTGACGGGACGCTTATAGAAACCGCTTCTGGGAATACGTTCGCTACAGACTTGACAGATATGAAGATTAAGATGGATGTGGTGAATAAGGCTCTTGACCTCATGCAGGAGAACGGTGTTAAGGTATTTGCTATCGTAAGCAATCAAGGAGGAGTAGAAGCTGGGTTTGTTTCTGGAGCTGATATTGAAGCTAAGATAGAATACGTACTGAGGTCCGTACATGATCTGGCGGTAAAGAGAGGCATAAGAGGCGTCCTATATGAAAAAAGGTTGTGTTATTCCAATGACAAACAAGATCCGATGAGGAAGCCTAACACGGGCATGATTGATGATATTCTTATGAAATGTAAAGATACGATAATGCCAGGTATGGACTTCAGTCAACTTAAGGGATGTTCGTTGATGGTCGGGGACGCCAGTGGTCTGCCAGGGCAGTTCTCTGATTCGGATAAGGTATGTGCTGAGAATGCCGGTATTGACTATATGGACGTTATCACGTTTGTTGGTAAATAATTTTAGGTAGTTATGTGCAATATTATGAAGGTGAATAAAACGGCGATAGTTTATCATAAATCGGATTTAGATGGCGTTGTGTCGGCAGCCATCGCAACCATGTACGAAAACAGTAAAAACAAGGATGTTATTTATATCCCGTATTCGTATGAAGATGATGTTAAGAAAGTTATTGATAAAGTAGATGAATGTGGGGTTGTTTATGTTCTTGACGTGTCTTTCGGAGCCGATTCTAAAACGGTTTTCAAGAAATGGCTTGATGAAGGAAAGAGCCTGATGTGGATAGATCATCATAAGGGAATTATCGAAGATAGTAAAACATGGGGGTTCGTAGTTCCAGGGTTAAGGAGGGTCGGTGTCGGTGCGTGCGCTCTGGCCTCGGACCTGCTGATGGGGAAGGTGCCGGCGATAGTCAGGTGCTTATCAGACTACGATGTGTGGAATAAAGAATCCGGTTTAGGCTGGGATACGGTAGTAGCCGTCCAGTATGCCTTGAGATCAAAAATAAGACTCAATGTGTTAATAGCATTGTCGTATTTGTATGACCATTTTAAAGAAAATATGAAGGACAATGAGGTGGATTTAATTTTCTATGATCTCGCTAAAGAAGGACGTGCTATAATTAACTACATGGCCGGCAAAAACGAACAAGAGGTAAGTGCGTACTCGTTCGAAGCGTACGTTGATGAGGTGAAGGTCGTGGCGATGAATACCACCGAATTTAGTTCTAAAGTATTTGATTCTCTTACACGAGACTGGTTAGACGGTAGAAAAATTAAAGCCCTGATGCCATTTTGTATCATTCCAGGTGGTAAAGTCCGGTTCTCTCTTTATGAATGCGTAGAAGACAGCGTAGATTGCTGTGAGGTAAGTAAGAGATTCGGTGGTGGAGGACATACTGGTGCTGCTGGATTCGTCATAGACGTATCAAGTGACCAGTTTAAGGACTTCCTTGAAAATCATAAACTTACTTCAATTCAATAAATTAATAAGGTCGTGTTTTAAATAGGATTGGTTTCTATCAATCCTATTTTTTTTGTTGTGTGTGAGGTGGGTGGGTGATGGGAGAGAGGGTAAAAGATGTTTATGTAATGTGGGAGATATGTGAGAAAGAGGTTTATGTCATGAGGGATATGAAAGAGGTTTATGTGATGGGAGAGAGGGGGTACCTATCACGAACCTCCCGCCCCCGAAACGCGTTTTCTCCCCCACACCCCCTTCGCTGGAAAACCGGAAACGCGTTTTTACCTTAAACCTACAAACTCGCTGATTATCAACATTTTATTTAAATTATTGATAATCAACGTATTATTATAACCTATTGATCATAAGCCATTTAAATAAACATATATCCTACATATTAATGTACGCGTGTAATACCGCCCTTGTATGTTTTTGCAACTTACTGATAATCAGATAATAGAATCGAAATTAATACAAATTAACAAAAAAAAGATAGTATATATATTTGTAGTATTGACAAATGTCGTATATTTGCGTCGTGATCGAGAGAGATTACGAGTTAACATAGTGAATCTATATAGTGTACCCGTTGGGTGAACTATATATGTATCTGTAATTGCCTGCGTTGTGGGTCATTAAATTGAATATCATTTGTTTAACAATTAAAATATATTGGATATGATTACGAAAAAAAATGTAAACAAACTACAGAATGCTGTTATCAAAGAAAACGCTGCAAATTTGGTAGGTGCCGTAAAGTTATACAACGCTTTATTTGCTAATGGATCTGATCTTAAGTCTATTTGCAAGGCCTTGGAAATACCGGCAGAATACGCCGTAAAGGTTGCAGCCCTCGCCAAGGATAAAAAACGCCTGGTAGCTGTGTGTAGCCAAATGTTACCGAAAGTTGACGATACATTTGTTAAATTTGCTTTATACTCTAAAGTGTATAAGGATACCAATGCAGACAAAGAGAAAGGCGTTGAGGCTAAAACGGCTGATTGGTGCGCTGATAATGTGGTTTACGGTAGCGAATATAAATCATTTGGTTTTACTACTGCCGAATCATTGGAGACCAAAAAAAGTACTAAATGGTTGATAAAAGAAACCGACGAGTACAAAGCTACTTATGTGGCTGTTAAGATCAAATCTTATTCTATCCGCACTGTGGCAAAGTGTGTAAGTGAATACCTCGCACATGAAAGCAACCAACAGTAACAAGGCACGGAGAGCGCCGTTAAGCTCTCCAAAGGTTTGACGCGTACCATTAAACGCGCCTGTACGCCATTGTCAGTGGGTGCACGTCCCGCGTATGCTTTAGACTGAAGCTGACAAGCAGAGAGTTATTTTACATATTGGAGATAGATATACCGTTGCCCTTGCCGTTGGCAATTAAAGGGCTGGTATTACTGCATGAATCACCCGAATAGGCGTGATTCATGTTAGGTATGTGATTACAGTTTGGAAAACATGCCGTTGTACGAGGTTTATCTCCAGATCGAAACGTGTCTTACTTGCTTACACGAAAAAATAGAACAAGGCTGTAGATTAAATTACAGGGTACAAGCATGTAGCCTACCATGTAGGGACGTGCCGTATCAAAACGCAAGGACACAATCGCCTTTATTTGTGGCTAAGTTGTGTAGCAGACGGAAAATATAATAACAACATAGTACGGGCCTGTACGCAAGAACTACGTACTAATTACGGGCTGTTGGTTGTAGCATAAAATCTCTATAGGATAGGAATGCGCGTCCGGTTCGATTCCGGAGCAACCTCTAAATTATAAATAATATAATAGCATGGAAAAGAAAGCAATGATCAACGCTTTAACTGAAGCGTTCAATAAATCTAAAAACAGTTGCGTAAAAATAACATTGCGTAACTATATCGAGACGGTGGAAACATTGAGCGAAAGTGAGTACAAAGAGGCGGAAGGTTTCTATATTGAAGCACTTAACCGCTGGAGTTAATCATAATTAAAGCATAAAGAAAATGGAAAGGAAATTTAAATCTCATATGGTAGACGTCCGCGGTCTGTCCAGGAAAGAAGCTAAAGAAAAGCGGAAAAGAGCGTATCGGGAATTTATGTTGTATCGTGATCTCAAAGAAGCGTATCATGCCGATACAGGAAAGGACAAATGCAAACGTAAAGTCCATACATCACGAACATACGTGAAAGAAAACATAAACATTATTTAAATAGGGATATGGCTGTTCCGAATATCGGAGCAGCCATATTTTCGTATCCTACTCTTTCTATTTATGGGTAGGATATTCTGAGAGTGAACGGCGGATTTGAGCTATATTGGTCTAAAACGAAACTAAAATAGGACAGTTTGGATATAATGCCGGTATTTTGTCTATATCATGTCGTTAAAATTGGTCTAAAACGAAACTTTAGGCGGTTTTCTGACCCAAAATAGGGTGTCGGATGCCGCCTTTTTCGTCTCTATGGATTGAAAATTAAGCTTATTGTATTTTTCTCAAAAATGAGGTATGCTTGATTATTAATTAGTTAGGTTTTATAATACCCGTATTTTCGGACATACTTATTGTAATTTTTTTTATTTTATGTGGTGGTTTTTATTAGTAGCTGACTTGTATTTTCTGTCGGTTGGTATTCGTTCTATGTTGGAGTACGGACCGGATCAGTATAATATTGTAATGGTCTTTTGCTTTTCTTTATTGGCTTTGATTATAGGTTTAAATATCTATTTTGATAGGAGGAGCAGACGGTAGGGCGTGGTCTGAAGGTCTCTATTCTCTCTATGGAATGATATTATCCCCAAATACCCCACACTTCATGCCAGAGTATAAGCTTGTAGCGCTCTCCGTATGCCGGTAGTGAGGCGGTAGGGCGTGGGTTCTATGCGGAAAGCCGGAGGATCAGCCGGGGTTGGAGAGGGGGAGAGGGGAGGGCACTCCCTACCAACAAAATTCAATAGATAAGCGTTTTAAAACAACATTATGTAGGGTTTTCCCACAAAATTAAGGATTACAGTGCTTTAAAACAGCATAATGTGAGTTTATTCTACAAAATTCAATAGGTTGAGAGTTGAAAACTATATTCTATAGATTAGTGGTAATCGGAATGTTTAACAATTAAAATATGGATGGTATGAACGTATATGATTTTGCACCCGATTTAGATTTGAGTAAGGAGGTAGAAGGTTCTATTTTTGGGGTGAAAGGAATAGAAGCCGGTGATGGTATAGTATATGCTAAGGTAGTTAGCTGTGTAGACGTTAAGGATTACAGTTGTGAGGGGTGTATTTTTAATGATTGTTATAAGAATAAATGTTTATTATCGCGTAGTGTTAGTTGTGTAGATGGAGATTGGCTTTGTAGGTACGAACAGGCTGCCATAGAGGGGGAGTAGGCGGCGCCTTGGGCTAAGGCCTGCGGTTGTAGGTGGAACGTAGGTCGGAGCAGAGCCAGGATAGTTTATTGTGGAACGTAAAAAGAAAAAAGATGGAAAGGACAATACATTATATTTGGATAAATTGGGTATCTTCTACAGGTTCGAAAAGTAGTAGACTAATAAGCAACAGATCTATGCCGGTATCAGATGCCAAAGAGATGATATTAAGAACGAGTGCTAAAGAATTGCTTAAACACAGACCGAGTTGGTTAAAGGACTGTGTTCGTATTAGTGTAAGTGCACAGGATATTACGACCGGAGAGATCCTGTATAGAAGAACTATAAACATAAAGAAGAAGGAGATAGCGATATGAAAAAGGCATTTAAGATATTTTCTATTATGTTTGTCATAGAAATAGTGCTGATAGCTATTTTAGATGCTATGGCGTAAGTGAGAAAAATTTCTTCATTAATTTTCTTATGCTTTAAACAGAGTGCTCCCGTCTGCGAAGATCGGAGCACTTGCTTTATGGGATTCATGGTGCGGTAGGTCGGTTCGATTCCGGCGATCTCACACAACATTAAAAACAAAGGAGGAAAGAAAATGAAAAATGGCATTAAATTGCATCCAGAACACGGATTGAATCCGTCTATAGAAGTCTGCATGATATGTGGCGAAGAGATGGGGATTGCTTTATTAGGGAATAACATCAAAGGGGAGGCGCCGCATCATATATGCACGGGCGGAGTATGTGACAATTGCAAAAAGATAATAGATGACGGAGGCTGTTTTATTATCGAGGTTGAAGATGGCTCAGATCAAAAGAATCCGTATCGCACAGGGAGATATTGTGCGATAAAGAAAGAAGCAGCAAAGAAAATCCTTGGACAGGAACATAGTGTTGTGTACATGGAAAAGTCTGCATACAGTCAAATAATACCATAAAAATAAAGAAGGATATGTTTACAAAAGAAGAGCGATTATTCATATGGAAAAAGGTATATGAGATGATTGATAGGTTAGAGGATGGGGAATACATATGTGTTGCGTTAAGAAATGTAGTGTTTATGTATTTCAAAACACATAAAAATATCTATGAGTTTCGTTCAGACGAAATGGTGAGAATATATTTCCCGGAATTGGAGGAGAAGATAAGTATGGCCACAGAACCAGAGGGAACAAGAACGTTTTATGGGTGGTTTGGTTGTCTTAGTCCAGAAACGAAGGAGGTAAGGCTGAATATTGTGAAAGATATTATAAAAGAATTAGAATAGTATTTTTGTTAATCTATTTTATTCATCAAATTAAGTTTTGGGTTTTGGCATGTCGGTTCGTGAGGATAGACATGCCTATTTCTGTATCATAGAGGGATGACGCGGCGTGCCGGTGCGTATGTGCCGGTCCTGGTTCGATTCTGGGCATCTCACAAACAATAAAACATAATTATATGGAAGTAATAACATTCGGTCCGAACATGGATTTGTCTTCTAAAAAAAACAGGAGATGTATTTAGATTAAAATTGTATGGCATAGAGTATGATGTCAAAGTAGTTGGTGACGACGAAGATCCTCTTATGTTCTGCAAAGATTGTATATTTTTTAACAACTCCGAACGGTGTTCACTCTCAGAATCGCAAGACTGGTGCTTAAAAAAGCAAGTTGTTTACTGTAAAATAAGACATGATGGGGGAATTTAATGCGAAAGACGCCAATTTCTTATGGTGTCAAATGGGTAAGATTGACGGGGTGATAGAAACTCTGAACCGTACCGGAGGAGAAATGCCGACAATTATAGCCGGAGTGCTAAAAAGAATAAGAGACGATATAGATAAGTTTGTAGATAATAAAACGAAAGATTATGAGAATATACAAGAATGATATTATAAAGGCGTCAGCAATAAGCACCGGAGCCGACAGAGGTGTGTTGCTGTGTTCAATAACAGATTCAGGCTTTACGTCTATAGCGGGCGTAATATCGGCTGTTAAGGATAAGTTACCAAACGAAGATCACAAGAAGATGGTTTTTGAAATCTTGAATGATACGAAAAAAGAGTACGGAAGATATAATAATTGCGGAACAAAAGTATTGTAATAAAGAGTAGAAAACAATATGTTTATGTAATGTTAGTTTTTTCATTTTTATTGAAAGGAGCGCCGGCCTGTGAAGGTATGCGCTCTTTGTATTTGTATAATACATAAAACAATAATAAGATGACAGATAATAACATAGATGTGAATATCGTACCTGTAAAGAATGGTGCGAAACGTGTTGTGGTATCATATTACCATTATTCACGCAAGGACAAAAATCACATGAGTTCCCAAACGGATTACGTTTGGGAAACAAAGAATGAAGAAATGTTTAAATACTTTGAGGCCAGGAGGACAAAAGTATTTTATAGTCAGATTCGTGCCATGTGTAGATTCTATGGCAAGAAAAATGTACGTAAATACAAAAAGTTATGATATTAAAAACGACAACCAACGAGTTTTGTTTCATTAACGTAAGTTTCTATGAAACAATAGCAGATCCTCGCTATTTCTTTGAACAAGATTATGAAGAGATGCCGGAATATGAGGAGGAATTAGATTTTGATTTTGATTCTTATTGCAATAAGTTTATTCCTTTTGTACAGGAATGGGCGAATAAGGTGGGCGAACGCCTTTATGAATATGGTGTGAATAACATAAAGGTAATATCGGTCGGACATCCAAAAGATCGCAATTATGGTACTGATTGGATGGATGTAAGGGTAGAGTTTTGTGATGAATGGAGGCAAAAGATGTTATCTAACATTGGTAAGATTGCCAATGATGATAAATGCAAGAAGTATGCGGAGGCTAATTGCCGGTCGGTATCAGGATACATCTTTTTAGGGCCTGAAGATTTAAAGGAATTTGAAAAGGAAATAATAGAAAGAAAGTCGGATTCGGAATATGATGTAACAATATTATTAAATATGTATCTAACTTTGGCTTTTGTAAAAGAATTTGGATTTAAAGCCGGAGAAGCGTGGAGTGAAATAACAGTACATGCTTACGAATGTTTATCATATTCTGATTTTGCAACAACAGAGATGCTTATACCGGAAGGTTCAGAGCATTTATTCAAAGACATTTACACGGCAAAGGACGACGAATTATATCATCATGTCCTGGATAAATTCGGATGGGCGTGGCGTGATCCGAAATATAAATCAGAAACAGAATTATGTTCGATGTTAAAATGGGCAAAAGAAAAAGGCTTGACCATTGAAGAGTTAAGTATTTAATTGTTAAACATAAGGCAGTAGTGGTGCGTGAGTATAGGTGCTGCCGTTAAATTATTTTATAATATGAAAAAAGAAGAGATTCAAACTATTTTATACACAATCAAAGAAGGAGACAGTATTAAGATCAAAGTACAAGACAAAAGTGAAGAGATAAGACTGCGGGATCATGTAAGAAGAGTACAGAAATACGGATACAGATTTTGTTTGTCTCATTTACATGATGGAATTTTCTATCTGGAGAAGTTAAAAGAAGGGGATAAGGATAAATACTATAGAGTAATAAACAGAGGAAATGGAAAGACCGGAGTATAACAAGCTACGTAAAATGGCTAAGACTACTCCAGGTCTGATAGTGGACGAGGCGCAAAACATGATGCGTGTATCGCTATACGATAATGGGGAACTTAAGAAGGTGGTAGTAGTAATGAAATGCGATTCTTTTTTACAGTCAAAAAGTAACATAGAAAAGATAATGTTATTATCATCTTCTATAGAAGATAGAAAAAACAAAGAAAAAAATAAAACAAAATCAGAAAATGAACAGAATAACAAAAATAAGAGAAGAAATAGGAGAAAAACAGGTTGATTTAACCTTTTACGGGCGCTTTTGCAGCCTTATCGAAGGTGATAGAAAGATAATACTAAGAGCGATAAAAAACGGTCGTAAAAAAGGCGTAATCGGAGCCATTCAGCCTGGGAGACATGATAGAATTTGGACCACATGGTCTATTGCTTTTGATGATCTGAAGGTAGGGGATACGGTAGAGTTCAGTACATCTGGAAAATACAATCCAGGATTTCATGCTACGGAAAAGTATGTAGGATGTGTAGAATGGATAAAAGGATCGGAATGTGCGATAAAAACCGGTAAGGGGATGGCAGTAGTATTAATTAAACACGTAGAAAGAGTAGTGAAATGAGAGAATTAAGAGGTTTTGTAGAACTTTTTGACAAAAATGACGTAAAGAATTTGTTTGATGCGTTATCTTCATGTATAGAATACGTGAGGATGGATTTGTATATATTTGATTCTCATGTTGCGTGTTTGTATAGCAATGATCTTGATCTGCTTTCAATAGGGAATACTATATACACGATAGTAGAAGTACCATATTTATTTGAAGCATTTATGGAATACGCTTCACCGGAACTGAAAGCTTATTATGATGAACTAACAAAAGAAGTATGAAAGAGGAAGTAGAACGGATAAAGAAGTTGGTAGGCATAGATCATAACAGATGGGAGCAACCTTGTACATGTGATAAATGTAAAAACATGTGTAAAGTTCCTTGTATTGGTACGCCAAAAGACATAGAGGCTATCATAGATGCCGGATACGCTGACAGGTTAAAAGAGACAAGGTGGATGGTAGGGTATCTTGCAGTGAGAGAAAAACCAATAGATATGATCCAGCCAGCAGAAGAGGGCGGGTGGTGCGCATTCCGCCGGCCAGACGGTCTCTGCGAGCTGCATGACCGTGGACTAAAGCCGACCGAAGGAGTTATGGCTTCTTGTAAGGTGGTTGAAGAAGATAATATTCCAACATATGAAACGTCTGTATTTAGAGCAGTGGCTCATGAGTGGGTTAAGGTAGAGAACTTCGCAACTATAATGAGGGTAGTTTTTAAATACTTGCATTACAATGAACGTAGAGAATAAGATAAATAAGATAGTTAAGATCCTAAAAGAAAAAGGATTTGTAGTATATAGAAAGGGCGGGAAGGAGCCAGGTGTGTTTTACGCTAAAGAAGGTGACAGCCGGATAGGATTCGTTTATCCCAACAACGGATATATATATGATAGAATAAAAATGTGGTCTTTTTCAAGGATATATAAACCACATAAGAAAACCGGGTCTTCGTGTTTAATGAGCGTCAGCGACGAATTTACGATAGAGAATGCGATTAAGAACATAGAGGATAGACTGTGGGTGAATTATATAAAAGATGGTAACAGAAAACGACCAGAAGAATATAAAAATATAAGAGAATTTGTTGGTAGCTTCACTAAATTCTACAACTCTGTAGAATTAGTTGAGGTTAAGTAGTTTTCCATGCGAGTTAGTTGCCGGCACTGGTCTGTGAAGATAGGTGCCGTTTTTTTTTATTCAAGAAAGGAGGACAAAGATGGGAAAAAGAGACAAGGAGATACCTTATGAGGTAGTCATACAGGAAAGAAAAAGAGTGGATTTATACGGTAACGTAGTGTATTATATCTATTGGTTTGATAAATATGGGTACAATATCACAAACGAATGGAAATTCTGGAGCAAGGGTCCGAAAAAGAAATACGATAGAGTCAATCGTTATCTAACAGATAGTTGGCTGAAGAAATACTGTAAGAATGACAATTTAAAGATAAGGAGAATAAAGGAATGAAAACGATAAAAGTAGACAAAGTGGTTTTATATTACATGGATCGGGTAGACCCTGACGGGAACTTATACCGGTTCTATATGTATAAAGGAATGGCATCTGAAATAGAATACTTTTGCACGAAAGAGGCAGGTAATATGACCATACCAATCGGAGAAGGAAAGTATGTCAAGATCGTACCAAAAGAAATAGAGAGAATACCGGTAAGGGGATATAGGAAGCTTGCTGGAATATGGAATTGTGAAACATGTAACGGAAAGGGATGGTATAGGCTTTTTAATTATTTCAAATACAAGCCGACCCTATGTTATTTTAAAAAAGCGGGACATGATGAAAATGGGAACACAAGATACGAAATATCATTATTTAATGCCACTATGAATGTGACAAGGTATTTTAATCTGTGGAGAATGAAGCCAGGAAAGTATGTTATGGTAACAAACGAGTGTGGAGCCTTGGATGTTATAAAAGAAAAATTTGACAACATAAATATAGTGGAATATGGATCTGAATGAATTGTACAAAGAAATAGAAAAAGCAGAGATTGATCTGAATGCAAAAAGATTAAAGTACATCAAAGAGGCATTAGTGGAGAACGGTGGAAGTATAAAGCTAAAATTTAAAAAATGGGGAGAAGATAATAATGCGTTTGACTTTGATGATCAGTTTCCGGTGATAATAGAAATTGCTGGGATTCCTATGTTTTTAACGGAGGTGTATGTCAAAAAAAACGGTTTTCGTATGGTTCTGCTGGATTATGATGATATGACTTTAGGTGATTTTGATAATACAGGGGAAAATGAACAGGTTGCTTATTTTATTAACTATTGTTTAAATCAAGACAAAGATGGGAAAGAGTAGAAAGGATTATGAAAAGTATCTTAACTCCATATCTCCAGATAGAGACGATGAGGCATGGATCATTGGAGGAAAGAACAGGTATTGCGGTAGAGAGAATTATGGCACTATGATCAAAAGGTATGATCCTATTGGTTTTAATGTAGGATACAGGGAGTGGGTAGAACAGCCAGAGTAAGGCGGCGCCTGCCCTGCCATGAGGTCGGCCTGGCTGTTTGTGGCCAGGACCGTACATTAGTCAGATAGTGAACGACGAAAACAATACAAATGTTTGTTAATTATGAGAGTAGAAGATTTAACGAAGTTTGAAGGAGAATGTCCTAACATAGTCGTATTTGGTACATATATGGATATTAGGGTTCCATTAACGAAGAAATGGAAGAAAATTATTAACGAGAGAGGAGATAAGCCAAACACGTATCATAACTGTTTGATTAGTTATATCTCAGAGCAGATCGCGTTGTCCGGATTCAACATGAAAAGCATCGGGAACCTGTTAATAAAGGGAATCGTTTTCAATCAAAACGATTACTATAAGTATAACGACGTAGGAGGATTCCCGGCAACTATCAACGATTTGGGATATTGGGATAAAAACAGGGTAGAGCCAAATGAAGATTTTCACACTGTTAGGCTGTTTAATACAGTAAGTGTATATGGATTGATGTTTGGGCCCATAAAACAAAACAATTTCATTACGTTGGAAAACGATATAATGCAGATTAATGTTGGCAGCATAACTTACATCTAAAGAGATAAATCATGAAGCTATTATATTTAGTAGAGTCAGGAGAATCGAAGTTCCTTGTCTTTGACGAAATGCCTGATAAAATTAGCACAAAGTACGGAGATGATACCATTATTGGAAGGATAGGAGGTATATTCTATGATTTCCTTGCAAAGAGAAATGAGCGAAGAGAAGCTTTCGGAGGTAGAAAGTTCGATATCGTACTTGACAACGGGGAGATAGAGAAGTGTGAAGGGCAATGGTGGGATGCGGCGACAGACAGAGCAAGAGAAGAATTGGAAAAAGAGGGAAATCAACTTTCTAAAATGGTACTGATTGGTGTTTCTTCGGTAGATAGATTATTGGATTGCTATGTGTATTATGGGTTATGGGCATCCGAAAGTAAGATTGAAGAAATGATAGCTGACTACAAAGGTCGTATATATGAGTATTACGAATTTAAGGAAGAGGTCATTAATAAGATAAATGAGACCCTTAGAAAATCATATATTCAATCTTGGAAAGAACGGATAATACGATCTGGGATGAGACAGAAAGGGAAAGACGTGTTTGAATCACCGGATGGATTGTATATTGAGATGGTATATGAGAACAAAGCGTTTGTGCCATATAGACCTATAAAAGAAATCCAGGATTTACCTATAGATGCAAAGTATATACCGCTTCTTACAAGGATATTTGGAAAGAACATACTTGCGGAGATAGGAGGAGATAAGATATTTATAACTACTGGAAAATATGCTGTGAATTTTTGGTGCTGGAAAAAGTAAGCATAATGTAAAAAGAAGATTAAAATAATAGCTTATGACATTTCGAGAATTTATGCAGGAGAACGGCTATGACCGGATAACTACCTTTTGGGAAGATTTCAGCATAGCCGACAAGTATGGTGTAGCAGGTGTCAAAGATACCTACAAACGTGCATTCAGTGAATGGAAAGATGATTATAAGTTTTTCACGGAATTAACGCTCGTATTGAATCATAAAATCTGGCAGCATTATGACAGCAATCGTGAACTGGCTGCACTGTATGACCGGTTGTGGCGAGAAGCTGACGAGTATGCCATGAATAACTTTAAGGGAGAAGAACTTGATTATTATTACAGAATAACAGATTAATATTATGACAGCAGCAGAAAAATTAAGAACTATTTAAAATATAAAGACATGGAAGACGATCTTATTACAACAAAAGAAGTAGGCGATTATCGCATTAAAGTGTATTATTGCCATGATTCAGAATGCCCTATAACTAATTGGGGTTTGTTTGGGTCATTCTTTTTTGAATACTCTGATATGCATCGATTGCATGATGAATGCAATTGGAAAACTTTCTTCTACGATAACAAGCATGATCTTAGAGATGTTATTGATGCTATTGTAATGAAGCATATAAAACAGAAAGATATTGTAAAATATTTAAAGAAAGGGGAAGCGAATGGGATCTCATTCACATACAACAGAGGTAGCAATGTATGGGAGTTGAAGCATAAGACAAGTCCATATATAGGTCAAGAGTTTTTACCAGGTGATTTGAAGGACTTTGATTACAGAGGAGAATTAATAGAGGATCTGGATGATGAAGACCTGTTAGATATCATATCCAAATATGGAAAAGATGTGGTAGCTATAGAGTGGTCAACAAGGGGTTATAATCAAGGTGATTATATAAAAGGGATAGCATACGTTACAAAAGAAAAATATGATAATGAAGTCTGCAACAAAGAAGGAGACTGGAAAGAAGATTGTGCCAAGATTATAGATAATGAGGTAAAGTCCATAGGTATGTGGATGTGGGGAGATGTAAAAGGGTACGTTCTTGAAAAGAAGGTAGCATTTACCAAGAAATACAAAGACGAATCAAGAGAGGATGAAGATTGCGAAGAATGGGAAGAGGTTGATTCTTGCTGGGGATGTTACGAGGAGACAGATGAATTGATAAAGGAAGTCATGATAGAGAATGGCTTAGAAGAATAGGTTGTGTATGCTGATGCCATGAGTGATTTTATCCAGAAATTATATAACTACATTTAATAACATATCTTATGAAAACACAAGAAGAATATGCACTTGAAATTGACGAAATAGTTCGCCGGGATGTGGAGAGTCGCCAGAGCGACTGGTTTAAAATCGACAAGGAGATATTTATGCAGCCAGAGAATAAGAACAAGGCATTTATTTTGGGAACCCGGAAGACCGGATGTGATTTAATAATACTGGGTGGCACTAATTGTGATGAAGGTGGTATGGATTGGCTTTTTGGAAGTCTTGGCAATGAAAATTTCTATATATGTCAGCCGTTATCTTTCTATAAATCACAGCGAGAAATTGAGAAAGTGAATCCGCTGTACGCTTTTAAGTTAGCTACTGCTTATTTCAGGGGACAGGGTATGGTTCCTGTATTTGAAGATAGTAATTGTAGATTAATAAAACTATGAGCATAAAAGTAATAAGATACAGGTTGCCCTCTTATTGGGCTTGTCCGTTAATCAATGATGATTACACTGGATTAACGGATGAAGAATGTGAGGAAATCCATAAAATACAAGATATGGAAAGATTGAATTTTGAAACATTGTTTCGTATCGTAAGATGGGATTACAACCGTTGCTTTAAGGATGAATCACTGGACAAGGATTTGTTCGTAGAAAAATACGGACGGGTAATGGGTGAACATTATTATAACAAGTTTGTCCATGAATTTGACGGAAATATCCTGAAGATGGTTGGTTACTTCAGAGGTTCCGAAAAAGAGGGGCAAGTCTTCTGCGATATGATAACCGAACGCATTGAAAAATATGAACAAAGAGAATCATATAATAGAAGCAAGTTAAACAATTAAAAACATACTTATATGAACAATTCAATGGTCGCTCACTTGTGGGCTCATGAACAAGAAGAATCAGCATCAGGGAGCAATTTCTTCTTTGTAGGTACAAGTATTTATTCTTATGGGCATCACTTTGAAGTCGGGAGAATAGTAAAAAACAAACAAGGGAAGAAAGCATACCTGATAAATGAAGATTATTATTCTGCTACCACGAGCAAATATCAATGCTATGTTCGTAATGCGATACCAACTTGGGCAATGGTTTTCAGTGTAGGGGATAATATATCGGATACTGGTAATATGAGGTTTGTTGCCAGCAAACTGGAATCAATTAAGAAGTCTATTGAAAAATACAAAAGAGCTAAAACAGAATTATCTTATACAGATATTTGGGGCGCTTTTGGGAATATGATGGATTACATTCAGTTCTTTAACATGGGGACTGCTAAGAGTATCCTTAAAAAGAGTGCTAATGATTGGCTTGGAACCAATCATGAATTATCCAAGAGCGGAGATAGTATCAAGCGTAAGCACGTACATGAATTAAAACGCATCTTTCAAATTTTATTGGATCATCAAGGATTAAAAGTGTTAGGGACCGTAAATGTGATTGTTGATGAAGTTTGCGGGGAAGGTACATGGATTAAGTATTCAGAAAGATCTGAAAGATGGAGAAAGGGTGAGGAAGAAAGAGAAAGAATAAAATTAGAGAGATTAAGAAAGGAAGAAGAAGCCCGTTACAAGGATTTTGATGAAAAACTGGAAGAGTGGAAGTCGGGAGAAATCAATTTCTTGAATACACCTTTCTATATTCCTGGTGAAAAACCTAACGCCTGGATTCGTATAAAAGGAAATATTATTGAGACAAGTAAACAGATAAAGATTGGAATAGCAGAAGCCAGAAAACTGTGGAGGGCTGTGTCGGCAATGCACCGGGGCGCCGAGTTTCGGCACGGTCTGGTGGAGGACATCACCGGTCACCAGTGGAGTCTAAATCGGTACGAAAACGATTTGTTAACCGCTGGATGTCATCGGATAGCATATAACGAAATGGAGAGAATAGCAAAACAACTGGGATGGGTGTAAGTAGTCCATCTTATTTTATTAATCACATAATTAAAAACAAGAAAAATATGAAAAATCCAATTATTGTTCCGTTTGATTTAAATACGGCGAGAAAAATTAAAAGCGGAGAAATAGAAGGTTCGGTATTAATTGATAATATTGAAATAGAATTTGTATATGAGTCGAAAGACTGTGCAGATCGTTATAATTTACTTTTTGTAAAAAAAGATGGATCTGGAATAAGTGCTATATATGCCGATACAGAAGGTTGTGCTCTTGGCGATACCACTCTGGAATTGAGGGTAGAGGCTGGAGCGTATTTTAAGGAAGGAGATATATTAACAAGCACTAAAGGATGTCAATTCATATATGATGGACTTATTACCGAAGGGGCAATAGGAAGTATATGCGGAATGACAACATATGGAGATATTGAGTTTGATCGTTGCACATTATGGACTGATGTGTATAGCGAAGATAAAAATAGGAATGTAAGAAAGGCTATAGAAGAAGAGAAGAAATTTTTAGCAGAAAAGATTATAAAAGCCGAAGACGGTAGAAAAATAAATATAATAAAAAGATATTTAAGTGAATATGAGTATCTATTAGATGAGATGCCGAAACACGACTTCAAACCATTTGAACGAGTGCTGGTGAGAAGAACTAACCAAGAGAGGTGGAAATTACATCTATTTTCCAGAGAATCAGGAGGAGATAATAAATATGAATGCTTAGGAGGTGTAGGATTTAGTCAGTGTATCCCATACGAAGGGCACGAACATCTTTTAGGAACTAATAAAAACAAATAAGATTATGGAACATAAAATGGTAATAATACCGTTTGATTTAGAAACGGCGAAGAGAATAAGAGAAGGGAAAATATCAGGTCGGATTGTGACAGAGAAAGGACGAAATAGGGCAGAAATAGTATATGAAGATAATTTGTCGAATTGTCCGTTATTGGTTGTAATTCACTCTATTTCTGTATCGGCAGATTGGTTTTCTGCTACAGGAAAAGCACTTAGCAGCGAAAATCGCCTCCTTCTTGAAGTTCCAGAATATATTACATTTAAAGATGGAGATGTGTTAAGCAACAGAGATGGAAGTTTTATTTTTATTTTAAATACGCATGGGAAATATTTAACATCTTTGTATGCGAGTCTTGCAGCGGGAACAAGTCTTAATATATCGGATAATATTGCTGCACACGAAAACCACATAGAATGTTATAGACTTGCAACAGATTCGGAAAAACAGAAGATGATTAAAGCGTTAAAGAAAAGCGAAAATCCTAAAGCAAAAGAATATCTGAAACGCTTCTTCGGGATTAAAGAAGAGCCGAAATATGATTTTAAGCCGTTTGACAAAGTGCTGGTAAGAAAAGAAGGAAATAAAAAATGGAATATCAGTTTGTTTGCAAGGGAAATTGTGGACGATTATAATGGATTGCCTTATAAGTACGAATGTTCCAATGGAACATTATGGGATTATTGTATTCATTTTGAGGGTAATGAATGTCTTTTAGGAACTACTGAAAATCCAGAAAAATGAAAACAAGTAAATCAAGGAGCAAAATCAGCAATGTAAATACGGCGTAATCACTATCAGTTTCGACGTTTATAAACATCATATTAAAATCATAAAAACATGAATGAAGATATTTTAAGCAACATGTTAGGATGTCAGACATATTGTATATCAGACAGCCCTTCGAATAGATACTGTCTTATTGGACCTATTGAGTGCAATGAGAAGTTAATAGAAGTGTTTAAGAAGGGGATAACAGTAAAACTCAAATACGTGGAAAAACGGGTCCTGGATACATTTACGGACAACGGAATCGACCTGAGTAATTACACTCACTGTATTATTGTGAAGCGGAATTTTTATCTCGCTTGGTAACAGTAAAATGCAAACGATATGAACAATTTTGTAATAGATACTCCAGATAATTTCTGGCAAATAAGATGGCTTGACAAGTATATGGAGGGCCACAAAGGGTTCATAGCTGGTGGATGTTTTAAGAATATCCTTTCCGGAGAAAAGGTAAAAGATATTGATGTGTTCTTTGAAAGCGAAAGCGATTTTCAGGAAGCTGTTGATTTGTTCAATGATGAAAAACATCAGAAAGAAGGATGGAAATTTAAGTATAGGAATGAGAAGGTATGCGCATTCCAGAAAGAGGGAGAAAAGGTATGGGTAGAGTTCATAGAGTCAGAGTTCGGAAAGCCAGAAGAGATTCTCAGGAGCTTCGACTTTACTGTGGCAAAAATGGCCTACTATAAGGAGCCTAAATACGAAGAAAAGGAAGATGATTATTTTCCATTCTCATCTGCAAGTATAGTAGCATACGAGTACAAACTACTCTATCATGAGAAATTCTTCGAACATCTTCATATGAAGAGGCTGGTTATTGACGAAAATATCCCTTTTCCAGTAAGTACATGGGAAAGGTCATATAAGTATAAGGGGTATGGTTACAATATGTGTAGGGAGACAAAGAAAAAACTTCTACAGGCTCTTAAAGGTGTAAATGTAGAGGAGGAAGATGTATCTTTGTACACTACTGGAGGATGGGATTAACTTATAAAACAAAATTGCTTATGAAAACATTAGAACAACTTAAAGAATTAACATCAAAATGTTTAGACGGTAGAGATTTTAATAGACTGGCTAAATTTGTTCCATATAGCATGATAAAGGATTTCGGTATGGAGCCGAATGAAGAATATGACAACGAGGAAAAGTGGAACAGTACTGTAGTTGAATTTACCAGAGAAAATGTCCTGAAACAGCTTGAAGAAGACGTGAGATTCGGTTTTGAAAAGGCATTAAATCAGAGAGGAATATCAGCCAGTTTGATGTTTGAATGTGTGATGATGTGGAACTACATTCTGGAAGAAGGTCTTGAAAGCTGGGGTGAGGATGATTATGCATTTTATGGACTCCCTCTATTTAAAGCTACGGCTGTAAAATATGGATGGGACAATCCGATAGGGGAAGACAGCGGGAGAGAAAGAAAATATGATTCACAATATTAAATCGGTATATTATGAGCACAAGTAAAGAATACAAGGCAGTAAGGAACTGTATATTAAATGAACTTCACCTTACCAAAGAAGATATAATAAAAAACATAGAGCCATTATTGGAAAAACTCGTAAAACAGTGTATGCTTAATACATACGGAGGAAACAATCAGATAGAACATTGGATCAGATGTATGGTAAATGATGAGCTTAAACAAAGGGATTATGGTTTTGTAGAAAGAATAAGCAAGGAAATCATAAAAGATCATGTGTTGAATGAGTTGAACATAATTATAAGTCCCAAAAATGAAAGATGCGTATGTGAAAATAGAGTACCATCAAGAAAAGATGGTTTGTATCTAATCTACGGAAATGGACACGCTGAGCCGTTTACCGGCGATAACTCCAAAGATTGTGTACAATACATCGGGTTGAAGCACAGATACATGTCATTTGCAATCTCACTGACGGAGCATGATATCGTACAATTGCTTGACGATGATAGCCGTGAAGAATCCGGAAGTGGGACATATTACGAACGTGAATGTGATGCGTTGTTTGACATTGACGGACGCGGCAATACGGAACGCCTTGTAGCCAGAAATCCAAAATTGAGAAATCTGCTGGAAGATGGCGAGTATATACCATCTCTTGGTCAATTAAATTTAATGGCCCATTATATGGACGAACTAAACAAAGCATTCGCTTATGTTTCGGCATCTCCCCTCTCCTCGACGTGGTATTGGTCCAGCACTGAGAGCAGCCAGGCCGTCGCGTGGTACGTGGTCTTCTCCAGTGGCCTCACGGGCACCGGCAACAAGCACATCGGAGACATGGTTCGGGCGGTAATTGATTTTTAAAAAGGATTACAATGATAACATCAGTAAAAATAAAAGACAATACAAAAACTCCATTTGAATATGCTTCTGACATAGAAGCATTTGAAAATGGCAGAGAATTTATTTTCAAGCCAGGAGTGAATGTGATTATAGGTGAAAACGGTAGTGGAAAATCGACCTTACTTAATATCATATCAATGTATATGTTGTGTGAGAAGTCTATGTGCTCTGAAATGCCGATTGAGGCACTGGACTTCCCACCTATATTTGATGATGATGATAAGGTTTTTGATGGGATTGACATATTATCCGATTATGCAGGGAAAGTATTCCGTTTATTGTCGTCAACGGAGATGAATAAAGATAGCGTATTGAAAAACATCAGCAACTTAGATTTGTATGTGAATAATATTAGAAGATCTTATGGAGAGAAAGTGGTGTTATCATTGGAATCGCTTTTCAATTTAATATTCGGTCAAAAGGATTATACATTTCCAATACAAGATCTTATAGAATACAAGAAAAAATCAAATGCGTTTTGGATTAAAAGAATTGATAATCTGTTGAAGTATTACAAAAGAAACCGCATAACATTAACAAAAGACGATTTTGAATATACGATCCTCATGGACGAGCCAGACAGGAATCTTGACATTGATAACATAATACAAATTTACAATGTATTGTCATTCCATAAACCACAAACACAAATTATAGCCATAGTGCACAATCCAGTGTTGATTTACAAGTTAAGCAAATTAGATTGTGTGAATTTTATAGAGATGACAGAAGGATATCTTAATAAAACTTGTACATTTGTGTCTAACTAATTAAAGGTGAGATGAACTGGAAGAAATTCAAAGAGGAAAAACCTTCAGAGGGAGAAGAAGTGTTGGCTTATCACCCAAGTTGGATAGATGAAGATTTCAACCCAAGAGGTATAAGAATAGGGTTTTGGAATGGAGGAGACGATTTTAAATCGGCTCATTGGTGGGATTATCAAGATTGTTATATCACAATCTCTCATTGTGATTGTGATGATAATTCTCTTTTCAGTGATAGAATAAAAAACAGCATAGAGCCAGAGTTATGGATATCACTTGATGTTATTACAAATTACTTACCTGATATAAAACAAAATCACTTATCACAATGAGCTATTTTATATTAATGGGAAGAAGAATCCCCAAGCAAGCCATAACAGGCTTCAAATTTCAAAATGAAACAGATAACATTCGTCCTTTCTTGTCAATCAAGATAAGGGGAAAGGACGAAATTATACCTTTCAAAGATAAAAAGGAGATACAGTCTGTAAAAGCGCATCTGTGTTCTATCTTCTCCGGATTTGTAAAAATAGGCGACTGGTATCTCAAGATGTCGGAAGTTAAGGAATATAAGCCGGTGACTGCCGAAGACATGAACCCCTACATCTTATTCAAAACATCTAAGTTCGGAAACATAAAAGTTCGTTTCCCGAAAGATGAAGATATGGATGCCGAATTATTGGTGTTAGATCAACTTTTTGATGTAGAATGAATTATTAATCATCTTTTAAAAATCATGACCTGGAAAGAATTAAAAGACAAAATATCCCTTATGACAGAAGAAGAGCAACAGCAAGAAGTTGCAGTTTGGGGAGAAAATATGAATCTAATGAAAGATTGTTCCTTGGAGAAAACAGACGAGGATTTGTACTATAATACTGAATGGGATTATACTTGTGAAGAGAGTGAATTGGAACCGGAAGACAAGAATGACCCTGATGTACATAAGGTATATGAAGCAGGAATGCATTATATTTATTCAAATTGATTTAAAAAAGATCTGATTATGGCAGCATTAACAACACTAAATATAACAGAAAAGAACGCTAATAACAGTTTGTCTGTAACTGTTAAAGTGAATGTCACCAAAGAAGGAGTGTTTACCACTACCTTGTCAAAAGAAGATGTGGATAAGATTCATTCTTATGGGATCAAATTACCTACAAACAGATTAGGCAACGAAGGATATTTCAATAGTATAGCACTTTCTGATTTGGGAAGTCAAATCAGGGAAGTTCTGAAGAGATGTTTGAGTTATAAAATAGTAGAAGAAGTGCCTGTTATTAAGTATCAACTGGAAACGAATTGCATGTTTTCCTATGACAAAAACGGAAATATTGTCCCTAACCCCTCTAAGGAATGGACAGGAAATGATGAGAATGGAAAATGGAGGGATGGAACTTCTCGTTTAGATGCCTTAAACACCCAACCTTTCGGTTTTAGTATTTATGCAAAACCATTTCTAAAAAGAGTAATTGAATATGGAAATGGAGAGACAAAAGTAGAATACGGCAGGTTAAATACAGAAAAAGGAACTTATGCGCACTGGCTGAATTATGTAACATGCATATCATACAATCGACATAAACCAGTAATGGAAGTGGAATGCAACGAATGCACCTCGAAATTATTCGTTGATATGATCAAGTCTATTTGTAAGATAAGTGAACAAATTAAGAGTTTTATCAATCCAGAACAAATAAAAGCAATTGCGGAGTCAAACGAATCGCTTTTGTCTTTATCTAACAATTAAATATAATTGAGCATGAGTAAATATACAGCAAAACAAATTGCCGAGTCCGATGATCTGTTTGATAAGCAAATACATAAAGTCAGAAAGTTTTATTTGAGTCGTAATCCTGATAAAATGATGATGCTCGAAGAAAGAAAAGCTGTTATCAAAGAACGAAATAAAGGTCTTTCCCCAGAATATGATAAGGAATATTATTGCGGAACCTGCGGAGCTAAAGACGGTGCGGAGCATCCTAAAACCGGATATTGCTTTCACTGTGATACGGATAACTGGATTCCAAAAAATGACTAACAGCTAAAATAATCGAATTATGACAGCCGAGAAGTTTAAATCTATTTGCGAAGAGAAAGGAATAACCTGGAATGATCTTGTCCGCATTAGGGTTATCAAACCAAAGAAATTTCTCGGATTCTTTAGGCAATTAACAGGTATAACAATCGAAGGTGCGTTCAATGGCTGTTCTGCTTGTGTTGAAATAATGGCTGATGATGACAACGGTGTTTCAATGATGCACTATATTGATTACGAAGATATTATAGGAGTTGAATTAATTAAAAATTAAAAATAATTGAGTGAACAGTTTGCAAAAATCAGTACGAATGCGTTGTTAGGATTATCAACATCCGCCACATAAGAACCATCTAATCCCGTAAATATCGTGATGCGTTGGTAGTATGTGTACAGATAGCAAGCAGGCGTTGGGATAAAGCATTTGGCAAACATTCACTCTAAATAAGAAATAGTAGATATGAATACAGAATTTGAAAACATGGCTTTGCTGAATATAGAAGACTACAATGAGCTTAAAGCTAAAGCCGAAGCAACAGATGAGCAGATAAAGAAACAAGCCGAAGAAATGGCTAAGCCTGAAGTTGTCACATTGAAAGTGTGCTTTGATACATACGGATTATTATACAGGCCAAATACTTGTGTTGATGTTGAAATACTATTCTATGATGATGAAAAAATCAGAGATATGCTTAACAAAGCAAGTGCTGATATAATGAAATGGTGCGACAAAAATATGGCAAAATACAACAAAGAACTCAAAGAATCCAGATCTACAAAAAAACATTGCGAAGGGCTAAGAAAGCATATCGCAAATCTCGAAAGGCGCCTCTTAAAGCATGCATTGGCAAACGTTATTTTATCTATTATATCAGTTGCGGCTATAATTGCTCTTTTCACATTAATTCAAAACTAAATAGACATGGAACAAGAATATGCTATTCCTCTTTTTAAAGCTGGTGCAGAGTGGCGCATTAACAGCGTGTGGCATTCTATAACAGTAATTCCAGATTGCCACCGTTTTATTGTGTTTCTCCCTAAGAAATCAACAATAGGATCAAAGAATCCAATTATGGGTATATTGGAAGAGAACAGAACTTTTATATCCAGCCGTCCAGGATGTATTTTATGCAGATTAGATGAAATGGAATCATGGGCTTATTTGGATGATCTATTACCTTAGGTAATTATATACTCAATTTTAAAAGTTAGAATTATGAAAAAAGATTTAACAGACAAAGAAAAAGAGGAAAGAATGAATTACCTTACCATTCATAAATGTAAAAACGAGGATGAACGTAAAGAGTTAAAAGAATTATGTGATTGGTATTTTAAGGATACTCCTACATTAACTATGTCTTTTTCTTTAACAGAAGAAGATCTTCGGGTAACAATGGAAAGGGACGTGGAGTTGTCGGCGGTAGCCGGAGCGGTAAAGAATCAACACCATAAGAAGAAAATTTGAAAGGTTATGACCGACAGAGAACTTCTTGAAGAAAACAATAAGATGTTAAAGGAAATTCTAAGTTTTGTGAGAAAAGTTGATTCTGCTGAATACAGGGATCATCAAGACTTTATGGAATTTCTTAGAAATGTGGCAGCCGATATATGGGTAGAATATACGGAGCCTGAACAAAGAAGTAAGTTGTTTAATTTAATAAATAAAGAAAAATGAAAACAGTTTTTGATTTAAGCAGAGATGAGATTGTGGCATTGACAGACGAAGAGATAAGTCTGTATATAGACAAAGAGCTTGTTGGTAAGGGTATTCCAATTGAAGCTAAAAATTGGAATATAAAGAACGAAAAAGAAGTCGTGTATCCAAGAACTGGAGTTCCAGTATTTATGTTAAAAGATGTCGGCATCGGTTTTAGAACCATAGAAGGTGCAACTGAGGTGGCTAATTTGCTTGTTAAATATAATGCATTTAAAATAGAATCAAGGTTTCTGACAGGATCGTATGAACAGTTTTGGATCATAAAAGAAAGTGTTTGCCCGGCTGTTAAAGGAGAAACAGGATATAGCAAGGAAGAGTTTGATAAGATAGATGAGAAAAATAAAAACCCTGAATTGACAAGTATAAATACCTTCAATGACACCGTGAAAAAAGCCAATGAAATTAAAGACAGGGTGTTGAAATACGTGTACAACATAAAACAAGAGCGTTCATATAACAATGACCTGGTTGGCATCTTTGAAAGGTATAAAGATATAGCAGATGGTGATATGGAGGTAGCTATGAATTTTATTAAGGAAGCCTATCCATTCAATGAAGAAACAGAGTCGTTTATCAGAAAAAAGTTTGACATGCCTATACCGGACGAATCAAAAGAGCAGTAATTAAGCTAAATTAAATCATTTTGAATCTTTTTTATTATCAAAAGACATATCTTTGCCCAAAAAAAACAAACATAATGGAAGAAAAAGAGATAAAAGAAGCTATGATTGAAGCCCTGACGCACTTAGAGGGGTGTAAGTATTTCGTGGCTACGATAGTAAATGAAGAGGAAAGAAGATTTGATATGAGCCAAAGAATGTCACAGCATCAATTGGCGTTAATTATAAAAGGCATCTTATCTAATAATGAGATGATGATGATGGATGTTTTGCAGTGGTGTTCTGAAAGATTTAAAAATAGTATAGAGAAAGGAAAGAAATCAACTAATTAAATATTAATACAATGAATCGCTGGTTTGAAATTACGGTAAAAGCCGAGATTGATAATATCGAGAACGGCAAAAAAAAGAAAGTAACTGAAAAGTATTTGGTAGATGCCTTTTCTTATACAGAGGCAGAATCAAGATCGTTGGAGATCTTTAAAGATTTGTACAATTCTTTCGAGGTTGTAAAAATTAACCCTATTAAAGTGTCGGAAATCTTCTTCAACGGAGAAGCTGAGTACTGGTATAAGTGTAAGGTGAATTACATTACACTGGATGAAAAGAAAGGTAAAGAAAAGAAAACGCCATGCTATATGTATGTCCAGGCCGGCAATCCTAAAGACGCCGAAGCTGTGTTGACTAAAGGTATGCAAGGTACGTTGGGCGACTGGAATTGCGAGTCTATTGCAGAAACGAAAATCATTGAAGTATTTAAATACGATCTGCAAAAAGGTGTAGAAAAATTGGGAGAAAAGAAAACTGATGAGTGATGTTGTTTCCCGTGTAGCACTTGCGACGGCAATTGTATTATTGGTAGTAGCAGGTGCTACTTTGCTGATAGTGATTAAGACCGAAGAAGTACCGAGATGGTTAATGAACTTACCATATACGTTATCTTTAACGGCAGTATCCTTTTCAATTATATCACTTGTATTGAAATATAGAGAGTGGAAAAGAAATTGTACGTCTGCGAAAGATGCGGACGAAAAGTGATGATAAGAAGTCATGGCTTATGCCAGGCTTGCAGGAGTAAAGAGTTGACTCCGAAGAAAAAAGACAGAATTACATCCATTAAAAACAGCAGCAAGAAGAAAAAGTTAGAGAACCCGGATTTATCCGGGTTTTTTCGTCTTATGCTGGAAGAGTTAAATAATAGTCGGATGTCTATGACCGGTAAGGCTATTCATTTTCCTACAGTATGTAACGTCTGTCACATACTTCCGAAAAGGATATATAAGTCGGTTGCTACTTGCAGGGATAATATAGTTTTCCTTCATGAATCGGAGCATACGGTATTCGACATGTATCTTGACCGGATGGAATTTGATAAACTTGAAACAGAATTTCCTTTTGTGTGGAAGTATGCGGTAAAGAAGGTGCTGGATATGGAAGGCAGGGGAATGATTAAAGAAAGAGGCAGGTTGATTATTGAAATAATTGATAGGTATGATAGAAGAAAAGATTAAAATATTAACAGATTTAGGGTTTGTACCTATGGTGGAAGGAGAAGGAAATACGTTGTTTAGAATGAACGATGTTGTGATGTCGGTATCAGATCCTAATCAAACACCAGAGCAGTTAAAAAAGGAAGTTATGACTTTGATAAAGAATAAAGACATAGCCGAAAGAGGTGGACAGGTTCCAGTAGTTGAAGAGCCGGCGCCTGAGCCAGAGCCGGTCCAGGGAGAGGAACCGGAAGCTCCGGCGGAGGAAGCCGCTCCTAACCCTGGAGAAGAAGATTTGAATCCGTTTACAGAAAATCAGGAAACGTTAGAGCCATTTTATATCTGTGATGAATTGAAGAAGATTGAGACTCCCAAATTCGTAAGATTGACATTAGACGATAATCGTTTTTATGTAAGAAAGATGGATGATGGGACGGCTAAGATATATGCTTCGGTAACAACCTTAATCAAAGATGGGTATGTGGACGATAAGACAGCACTTCAGGAATGGAAGCAAGAGATAAAGATGCTTGGTCGCAATCCAGAAGAGGTGGCGCAGTATGAAGCCGATAAGGGAACGATCATGCACTACTTATACGGATTGTACCTAACAGGTAGAGATATGGTCTTAAATCGAAGCTTTGTGGTTAAGACAGTGCAAGAAGGCAAGCTGAAGATATCTAAGAAAAATCTTGATCGGTTCTTTAATAGCATAGATGATCTTGACGATATGATTGTCAGGGTCATGAAGTTTGCCAAATTCTGTTCTGATTACAAGGTGAAACCGATGATGATAGAAAGAATCCTTTCTTTAGAGGATTACCTTGTAGCAACACCTATTGATGCGATGGTTAAAATGACATTCAAATACAAAGAAGAAGGTTATTTTGGAGCCGTGTATCAAAGGGCTACCGGACAGTTCAAAAAAGGTGATCCGAAGAAGGAAGTAAGAGAAGTGGAAAAAGAAGAAGTGGTCATTCTTGACTTTAAATCGGGAGGAATATGGGAATCATATGCATTCCAATTGGAAGCTGAAAGAAGAATGGTTAAAGCATGGTATGGCATTGATGCACGTATTATGAACTTTTCTCCAAAAAGCACGAGCAGTAAAGGATATACGCTGAAAGAATGGACAGAAGACAGTGTAGCACTTGAAAAGGCGGACTGTGTGTTCCAACAAGGTATGTTGAATCACCTTAGAAAAGATAAGAAGTTTAAAGTGAGAAAAGGAGTGCTGAATATCAATAAGCCATACAATGAAGAGGATCATATTGTTGTATATGATATTGCTGAGGAAATGTCTAAAAGATTCGTAATATGAGTGATATTGTTATTCCTGAAGGAGATTATGTGGAAATTGTAAAACCGATATGTATCAATCCTTTTGGTGATTATTTTATTAACATCAAAAGGGGGTCAAGATTAAGATTATCGAAAGATTTGAAGATAGGGGATAAGTATGCAATATGCATACTCACATCTTATGAGAAATATGGCAAGAATGTTAATGTAATAATGCCTATACTGGTTAGAAACACAAGAAGAGTATGAAAAGAAAAATTAGAAGAACCGGGGAGGTAATAGACGTAATCACCTTCAGCGGTTCAACTATAAGAAGCGACTATGACAAAATACAATTCTATGACAGCAACGGAAGTGTGATAAATGGGAGTTTAAATTATTATCTCGATACCCTTCCTGTGGATGATGAAAACAAAGACGTAGATTGGGAACAACGTAGATTCGATCTTGTTAAGGCTTATTCTATTGAGTTCATTAAAATGCAAGATAGAAAAGGAGAAATAGATTGCGGAGTATATATACCGGATGTGGTGTCATGGTCTATAACTATAGCGGATAGAATCATAGAAGCAATGAGAGGAGTTAAAAATGCTTGATTTCAGAAGATACGAAAACGTACCCCGGTTTCAACTTGACCGCAGGCCCGGAAGGAGCCGACTGAAGCTAACCTGCCCGGCTTGCGGGAAAAGCCGGTGCCTTACCCCTTATATTGATGTGGCGACCGGTCAGGTCGTTGGCAATGAGTTTGGAAGATGCGATCATGAACGAACTTGCGGTTATGATAAACGACCTACCGGCAAGGATGTAGGTGACAAAGATCTTTGGATTTCGGGAAATAAGTGCATAAGAGCTTATCGTCCTCCTGTAAATCCTGACGTTGTAAATTACATACCTTTTAGCGAGTTTGAGAGGACTGTAGTTCCAGACGATAGAAACACCGTATTTAGATTTTTGTCGTCTCTATGGGGAAAAGAAAGGGTATCTGACGTATTTAGAAGGTATCATGTTGGAACAATGGACTTATGGGGATGGAAAGGGTGTTGTATATTCTGGCAGATAGATAAGGACTTTGTATGCAGAACCGGCAAGATTATGGATTTTTATATAAAGACCGACAGCCAGGGGAATGAGATTGATGTAAAAAGAGTGAAGGAAAAAGACGGTGACAATGAGCGACCTCATGTCATGTTTTATCACTCGTTGCATGCAAGAGACTTCTTGTTTAGACAATGCCTGTTTGGAGAGCATCTTCTAAGTCAGTATCCGGATAAGGTGGTTAATCTGGTGGAATCAGAAAAGACGGCTATTATATGCGCTGTGAATAAACCGGATGAGTTATTTGTAGCTACCGGTGGGTTGCAGAATCTAAGGCCGGAAGTGATAGATGTTTTAAAAGATAGAAAGACTGTAGCTTTTCCGGACAAAGGACAAGCATTTGAGACATGGAGTAAAAAGATAGATGGGATGATGATGAAGTCAAGGATAAAAGTATCGGACTATCTTCAAAATGTTGAAAATGTAGGGGACGGAGATGATGTGGCAGATTTGATAATTAATAACAAAGTAAAAGAGAAATATTATGAGCCTGGACGTTTATATTAAGAGCAAGAAGAAAGAAGAGGATCGTAAATGGGTTGCAAACATCACCCACAACATGAACAAGATGGCACAAAGGATATTCGTATCAGAAAATAAAGAAACGCTGTACGATTATGTTTGGAGACCAGAAGAATTGTATAGAGAAATATATACCAATGAGATGAAGAATGTACTTACAAAAGGTATATGCATTATGATCTCCAAGAGAAAAAATCTTTTGAAATACGAGCCAGAAAATGGATGGGGGTCTTATGATTCATTTCTTAAGTTTCTTATCGAATATAAAGAGGCGTGCGAAGATCATCCGGGTTATATAATTGAAGCAAGTAGATAATATGGAAAATTACAAAAACACTTTAAATGAGGTAGTGGTGATCGAATCGTCACCAGAAACGTATTTTGTTTACGCTATTCGTAATGCTATTCGTATCTCTAAATGTGCGTATCCGACAGCCAAGAAAGTAATTTTCAAAAGAGAGGACGTAGAGGTAGAGATCTCAGAAATGGAAACTGAAAGCAGTTTGTATGAAAAGTTTAAAGAAAAACAAAAGAATAGGGTATGGAACTTAATGAGCGCCAACAACGGGTTTTAAGAGGCGAAATTTGTCCTTATTGCGGAAGGGAAACCGAGCTGGTCAATGCCGATAAAATATATAGCAGAAAAGGCTTAGGTATGGTTATGATGTGTAAACCATGCAATGCTTATGTCGGTGTTCATGAATCAGGACCGAATAAGGGAAAAGCTAAAGGTCGGCTTGCGGGGCCATCACTGAGGTCTCTTAAGATAAGAGTCCATGCCGAACTTGACAGACTATGGTCTACGCCGGAGGAACGGAAAAGGATGTATAAAGATTTATCTGAATTTCTCGCTATACCGGAAGAGTACACACATATAGGTATGTTTGGCGAGAAGACGATGGGAAAAGTCTTTCAGTTCTGTCATGCAAACAAAGAACGATCAGGTTCGAGAATAGAATGGCATAAGCCTGGAGATAAGTGCCCTAATAAGAACAATCAAATAGTGTCAGGAAGTAGCGCATGTAGAGGATGTCCTGAGTATCTTCATGATGAGAAAGACGGGTATGTCTGGTGTGATCCTGATATGAGCTACGGCAGGTTGAAATAGGGAGCGAATTGCCTATCTTTGTGCTATTATTCATCAAAAAAAAATATAAGCACATGGGTAGATCGACAGAGTACTACAGGACTCATCCCGAAGCCAGGAAGAAAAAGGCTAAAAAGGACAAGGAGATAAATGCCAGACCAGAACAGAAAGCCAAACGCCGAGAGCTTGGTCGTAAAAACTACGAAACGGACAAGAAGAAGGGTAAGGGCTGGAGAAAAGGCAAGGATTGTTCTCATACCAAGAACGGTCTTAGGTATAAATCAGTAAAAGCCAATAGGGGATCCAAATCGGATACAAAAGGTGACAAAAATGCACGAGGAGATAGCAAATAGGATAGATATAAGAAGGATATTCAAAACCTCTAAACAGGTTATGGAAGAGGCGTATGAGAATATCTTGAAATACAGGCGGGGAGAGCTTATCCCCGCTAAAACCGGATACGATTATATTGACGAGGCTTTGCTTGGAGGTATTTTTCCTCAGCACGCTATTGCCATAGGAGCCCGGCCATCTGTAGGTAAATCGTATGTGGCCCAAAAGATATTGGAAAATGTGATGAATCCGATGATCAACCCGCAAGCAGAAGATTATTTTCTTGTTAATTGCGAGTTCGAAATGAATCCTCAAGATCTTCTTCTTCGCAGAATGAGCCAGGATATGAAAAAGCGAGCTCCTGAAATATTAAGAAGGCAAGATTCTAATACAGTAGAAGAGATGAGGATGTTTGAAATCCTTCAAGGTGAAATCAGAAATAATATAATATACATCGATGCTCCGTGTACGGTAAAAGAGTTTGAGGCGGCTGTGTATCATATAGCTACCAAACATAAAGACAAACGTCTTATAATATTTAAAGTCGATCATATTGCTTTGATAAAAAGAATGGGGTTAGATCCTAAGTCGGCTATAGATGATTTGGTGGCGGTTATGAACGAAGCTAAATTAGTATATAAAAACATATTTTTCCTCATCATATCCCAATTCAACAGAGAGATAGAAGGAAGGATAAAAAGCCCTCAAGAGCAGCCTCCCCGTCTTTCTGACTTTTATCAGTCTGATACGCTGGGTCAGTTATGTACGTTAATGATAGGTTTGCACAATCCTCGTAGGTACGGGCTGGATAAGTATATGATATTTGGGAAAGATTGGTATCAGACTCTTGATAGGTTTAAAACTGAAAACAAAACATCATTCAGGACAGCCGGACTGGTGTTTCATCATATACTGAAGGTAAGGCAAGTTAGTATGGAAGAGCTTACTAATACAATCCACCCAGAGATCCTGCCGGGGCATGGATGGATGTACGGGGAGGGAGGGACGAAGTTCGTGAACCCCAACCAGCCGCCGACGCCGCCCAAGCTCTATACTGTGGAAGACGTTACGGACAATCAGGAACAAGAACAAGAGACAAAAGAAGAACAGTCATTGTATTAAAAAAAATAAGAACCATGAGACTGACAGTAGAAGAAAACGAATACCTGATAAGTAAGTTCCTTTTGGTTCTTACTGAGTTCGCAGGGGATGAAAGAGAGATGTTTTTAATCAACTCCATACATGATAAAGCAGTAGCGGATATGAATTATCGTCTTCCGTCTTTAATAAGCAGAGAACGCAAAAGACGAGTCATTGAGCTCCTTAAAGAAGGAACCAGAATAATCAAGGACTTTTCCGGCTATGCAGGTGATATGGGTATGATTAACGAATACGATCGCCTAAAGAAAGAAATAGGAACCGTCCAAGACCAGCTTGGTGACGTAGAAGGTCAACTTCGGGCAGCAGGAGAAGTTATTAAAAAAGAACTTGATATGATTGCTGACCGAATCAAAGAAGATCTTCTTGATCGAGAACTGGCTAAAAGTAATGCCGAGGCTGAAAGAAAAGCCAAAGTAGATCCGAGATACGAAGTAGCTTTAGGTGATTACAAGGAGATGCTGGAAGTGATTTTTACAACCAGAAACAAGTATTCTACGGTAGATTCTGTACATGACGATCTTCGACAGTCGGTATCTACCGGTAGAAATTCGATTATTAAAGAAGGGTACAACAGTTAAAAAAACAAGGAGGGAATATGGAAAAGAAGGAATTTAAAGTAGGAGAAGTATTTGTTGCCGGACTTGTAAGATTAAAATGTGTGGAAGGTGATACATGCGATAGGTGTATATTTGAAAAATACAATTATTGTTCATGTACAGACATGATTATTGGCCCATGTGAACATATTGATAGACAAGATAACAAGAATGTTATTTTCATTAAAGCTGATTAGGTATGTACATCAATTTCAGACAACTTGCAGCATCAGACATGACTCCTAATGATCTTGCTAATCTTCTTGCCATAAGACAGAAGGATACGGTTATGATCGAAGCCATGCCGGAAGAAGATGCTGGGAGGTATATAGAGCTTGGCCTGGTTGAGAAATTAAAATCAGGCGTGATGAGATTGACCAACAAAGGAACGTCTTTTGTGAATTATATAGAGACTCCGGAAATGACAGACGAGGTTCTGGAAACGTTGAAGATTATGATAGGGATGTACGAATCATATTCAAAAGACATAGGTGTCAGCAGAAAAGAAGCGGAATCCAGATTGTGTTGGTTTATGGGTAACACCTCATTCAAGAAAGAGGTCATACTTCAGGTAACGGAATCTTATATAGCAGAGTCAGGAGATTATACAATGAGCTTATGTAACTTTATATGGAAACCGCCTTCTCAGGCTTTTTCAGTCCATATGAACCTTAAAAACTCAAAGCTCTTTGACTTAATAGCTGAAAAATTTAAAATCGCTACCGAGCCTTATTTGGAGTCTAAGAAGAATAAGGAAATGGATTGGTTGTTTGCCGTATCTAAATTGCCTACGCCGCCGGCTAAAGGCAATCCGGATTATTTGTTTACCGGAAGTTCTGAAACAGACAAAGAGCGATTGAAAAACATAAAAACGTATTTATTTAACAAAATTAGAAAGCAATGGAAAAAGTAAGAATCAGAAAGATAATAGAGGATATAATTATTACTCAGTTTCTTAATTCGGAAATAGATATAGTTCATAAAGAAGATGTGACGTTTAAAGAACTTGGATTAGATTCTGTTGATCGAATTGAGCTTGATGTGATGGTGGAACAAAAATTCAATATTGTTATTATTGATTATGATATGGAGACCATCAAAGATATGACTGATCTTGTTTACAAAATAATAACAGAAGGGTATGGGAAGTGATATAATTTTATGCATGGCTTTAATAGCGTCATTTGCTTTTGTTATACAGTTTTTGTTGTCGATATTAGGATCTGATCTGGATACGGATATTGACATTGACAGTGCTTCTGATTTAAGCATGTCTTTGTCGGACATCATATCATTCAAGGGCATAACACATTTTATTCTTGGATATAGCTGGACTACCTACTTTTCGGGTTCCCATTTAGTAGGGGTTGTGATAGGGTCGTTTTTCTTTATCGTTTTGTTTTACGTATATAAGTTACTTCTTAAGTTAAAGCAAGAAATGGTGTACGAATGTCCGGAAGATTTAAATGGCAGAGAGGCGGAGATAGTATTTAGATCAGGTAAGAATCATTATATGGTAAATATTTCGAAAAATGGAAGACAGGAACAGATGAGAGTGAGGTGCTTGTCTGGAAAAAATTACAAAAACGGTGACAAGGTGAATATAAAATACGAAGAAGGAGAATTAAGTATCTAATTTTTTTTATCAACAATTAAATTTTAAAAGTTATGACAACAATCATGTACGTGTCAGCTATCTTAGCTGTAGTGATTATTTTGACAATCATCGGAGTCTTATCAAGGTATCGTAGATGTAAGCCTAATCAGGTCTTGGTCGTTTATGGTAAGACAGGTGGGGAAAAGAAATCGGCGAAATTATATCATGGTGGAGCGGCATTTGTCTTGCCTATTATTCAAAGCTATGATGTTTTGTCAATGGAGCCTATGCAAATAGATTGCAAGCTTACCGGTGCTTTGTCATCTCAGAATATTAGAGTAGATGTTCCTACGACTATTACAGTAGCTATCAGTACAAATCCAGAGATCATGCAAAATGCGGCAGAAAGACTTTTGGGAATGGATACCGAATCTACTGAAAATCTTATTACGGACATCGTTTACGGTCAGATGCGTTTGATCATTGCTGAAATGACGATTGAAAAACTTAATTCTGACAGGGATGAGTTTTTGGATAAGGCAAGAAAGAACATTGATAACGAGCTTAACAAGTTAGGTCTTTACCTCCTGAACATCAACATCAGTGACATTAGAGACGAAGCCGGTTATATTATGAACCTTGGTAAGGAGGCTGAAAGTAGGGCTCTGAACGAAGCACAGGCTAATATCGAAGAACAGGAGAAGCTGGGGGCTATTAAGATTGCTGTACAGCAGAAGGAGAAAGAAACGGCTGTGGCTAATACCAAAAAAGAACAAGAGATTCAAATTGCTTGTACTGAAAAAGAAAAGGAAACAATAGTAGCTGAAACGAAGAAAGAAAAAGAAATAGCTTTGGCTTTAACCGATAAAGAAAAAACAGATTGGTGTAGCTCAAGCAGATAGAGATAGGGCTGCGGTTATCGCAAAAACTTTAACCGACAAGGAATCGGCGATCGTAAGATCTAAGGCAGAACTTGAAGTAAATAAAGCCGAGGCTGAAAGGATGGAAGAAGTCGGAAAGAACAAGGCTGAAGCTGACAAGGAAGCAGCTATAGCAATACAAAACTCTGAAGCTCAGATTAAGAAGGCTGAGGCTGAGAAAAAATGCGTCTATAGGATACAACAATGCCCAGAAGGAGGTTGCTGTATCAGAATCAGAGCTACAGGTTATCAAAGCTCAATCAGAAAAGAAAGCCGGAGAAGAGAGAGTTAAATCGGAAGCGGCTGTGAAAACGGCAAAAGAGCTTGCTGATAAAGAAGTGGAAGAAGCTAAAGCTAAGAAGGTTCAAGCTGCGCTTAAAGCTGAAAAGATTGTGCCGGCTGAAATTCAGAAGCAGGAGGCTATGTTGCAAGCTGATGCTGAAGCTGAGAAGATCAAACGTCGGGCTGATGCCGAAGCAGCAGCACATTTGGCAAAAGCAGAAGCGGAAGCAAAAGCTATTCAGATGAAGCTGGAGGCAGAAGCCGAAGGTAAGAAAAAGTCGTTGATGGCAGAAGCCGACGGATTTAAGGCTATGGTGGAAGCAGCAGAATCCAATCCTCAGATAGCCATCCAGTACAAGATGGTTAATCAGTGGAAAGAAATTGCTGGAGAACAGGTTAAAGCATTTGAGCACATTAATCTCGGAAATATCACGGTATTTGACGGCGGTCAGAACAGTACCGGTAATTTCCTTAACAATGTTGTCAAGACCGTCGCTCCGGCATTGGGAGTCATTGATCAGCTTCCGATTGCAGATACTTTAAAGAAATTAAAAGGAGATGACAAAAAATAAATACAATGGCCCAAGGTTACACTTGGGCCTAATTGAAGAAATAAAAGCAGCATTCATAGATTTCCTGCCGGCAGGAACAGTGCTTTACTAATTACGATATTTTTAACATGGATTTTGGACAAGATTTAGAACCAGAAGAACTGACCAAGCATTATGATCGGTGTTATAGCCCCAAATAGTATTAACCCAATATAATTCTATTATAAAAGTTTAATACATCTCTTTCAGAGATCGGGTTATTAGCCTAAGCCTTGAAACAGAGGCTACGTTATTTGAGAATAAATAGTTACCAAGGAATGTTTATCCAAGTTTCTTGCTCTAAGGATGGTGATTAAACAGGAGTAGTGTATTTGACGAAACAGTGTTGCCATTATATAAAACCTCTTATAACATTGGCGATGGGTACTTACAGGAGAAATCCTGACTTATCCCTAACGGGATTTACATCTACCAAGGAGACCGGAAGGTCTCCGAGGGGATGTATTAAAACATATGAATAGCTTTAAATATATTTAATAGAATATGAGTTATGGAATTGATTTTGAAACAGAAGAAGAGGAGGATGAAGAGTATGACCGATGAGGAATTTGCATTAGATAATAAGAAAAAGGTTGTTGTAAGAAAAAGAATATCTTATTTAAACAAAGGGGATAAAGTGTGGATCGTGTCTTCCGACGGGTATCTGCTACACACGGACGTAGTTAGAGCCGAACGCGGACGGTCTTATGTGGATATAGATGGGATTCTGTATTGGAAGCGAGGATTAGATGGCAAGCATCGTAATCGTAATAACTACATGCAGTTTGCCATGACACCAGAAGACGGTAAGAAGTATGTCGTATATTACCCGGAAGGATTTAAAGACAATGACTTATGATGGTCCCGGAAACGCATTTGCTATATAAGGAGTTTAATGGTGTAAAACGTCTTGCCATATCTTATTCCCAGATAGATACGTTTCTTACCTGTCCAATGAAATGGTATAAGACTTACGTAGAGGGCAAAAGGTCTACGGAAAAACAAGAAGCTACGTCTTATGGTACGGTTATCCATAAGACACTGGAATACTTTTTTAAGAACGGAAGACAGCCTTCTGGTAAAGACCTTGGAGAAGCAATAAGTTACTATGCTTACCAGGAAGACATACCTTGGCAATCACCGGAAAATATGATGATAGCCATGAAGCAATCTGGAGAGCTTCTTGCTTGGATTGTAGATCTATTTAAAAAAGACGGGAATAGGTTTATGATAGCTGATAGTGATCTTAATCCCTGTGAGAAACTCATCAGACACGGTGCCATAATAGGAGTCGAAGAGGATTTTGTGCTACCGTACCGTCTTCCTAAGCCTGTTAACATAAATGGAGTAATTCATACTCATGTGTACATAGTAGGATCGGTAGACCTTCATCTGGCTATAAAAAGCAAGAACGTAGTTCACCATTATGTCATAGATTGGAAATCAGGTAATAAGGTTTTTGATTCTAAGAAGTTGGAAACAAATTTACAGCATCCTATATATTCATTTTACATCTATAGAAAATATGGTGGAGTTCTGCCAGATATGAACATCTATTTCTTTACCAGGACCAGGCAGTACCAAAAGGTTAAAGTGGATGAGGAACGTAAAACAAAATCTATAGAGATGCTAAATGACACTTTGTCTAAAATGTATGATTTTGAAGATAATAGTGTAAAATCATTTCAAGCGTACATCCAGGGAGCAGAAGGAGCCAGGTATAGCAAGCGGCGTGCCACCCTAAGCCAGCCTGTTTCGCAAAACAAGCTACCCTGCCCGTCAGCACTGTGTTATTATTGCGACTTTGGATTACATAACAAAAACGAATGCCCTTTCTCTTCGGATTGGGATCCGTCTAAAAAGATAAAACGATGAAATACGATGATGTTCAAAAGTTAAGAACAAAATACCGGCAAGATCCGGAAGTTATAAACTTGACATACATGAGAGACGTTGCTGTACGATGCGGGAATTTCAAGAAAGCATTTGAGCTTCAGGAAAGACTGGAGGATATATGGTTTAACTACTTAAAGGGAGTCCAATGAAAGAAGATCTAATATGTGGAGTAGCGATCCTTTTGTATTTAGTTTTATTATACTTACTCACGACAGCTTTCATAAAAACGGGTAGAGCGGTAGGTCGTTATAAGATGAAGAAGAAAACTGACAAAATAAAAGTCGGTCAAAGATACGAACATAAGAGCTACTTTGAGGATCCATTTGAAAGAGGCAAGCATGTGATTAAGATATTAGACATAAAAGAAGGGTACGCTCTATATGAGTACGAAGAAAAACTATATATACGTTCTTCTGTGAGTCTTGAAGATATTGCTAAAATATATGTTTTAATTACTGATATAAAATAAGGGGTTATGGAAAAGAAAGTCACAATAAAAGAAGGAATGGGTATTTTTTACAAAAATGCAGGGAAAGATATATGGGTCTATATTGGACTTTTTGGAAACAAAGTGCTATCCATTTTAAAAAACAAAGGTGTTATTGCATGCGAAAACGATGATGAATATTGCGTGTTGATGGATGGAGAAGATCATTTTATAAGTATAGCAAAAGACATGAGTCACGACTATTGTTGTGAGTACGTTGTAGAAAGAGCAGAAGCCTACAGAGACTACCCCTCCAAAGGTGCTACATGCAGTGTATGCCTGTTTGAAGATAATGAGAATAAGGCAAGGGAGATGTTGAAAGAGGCGATAATAGAACTTTCAAAAAACAGTAAAATAGATTGCGATGGGCTTTGAACTTAGACCTTACCAAAAAGAAGCAGTAGATGCCGGGCTTAAGTTTCTTACAGGAAGATCTAAGAAGCCTGGCATAATAGTAGCCCCATGCGGATGTGGAAAAAGCCTTCTGATATCCAAGATAGCACATGAGATAAATAGACCAACGTTAGTATTGCAGCCATCAAAAGAAATTCTGGAGCAGAATTATGCTAAGGCCGTATCATTCGGTTCTAAACCTACCATATATTCTGCTTCATGTGGTATAAAGGAGCTGTCGGCTATGACTTATGCAACATTAAAGAGCATAAAGAAAGATGTAGTGAGGTTGAAGGATATAGGGATAGATACCTTATTGATAGACGAATGTCATTCAGGATATTCTCCTGAAGAAGGTTCTGAATTTATGGAGTTTATGAACGGGTTTCCAGAGGCGAAGGTGCTGGGCTTCACCGCCACTCCCTGCCGCCTCCGAACCTACAGTTCCATGCTGGAAGGAAACTACAGCAAACTCAATATGCTGACGAAAGACGAACATAACTTCTTCAAGAAAATAGTTCATGTAACTCAAATACAAGAACTAACTTCTCAAGGGTTTTGGTGTCCACTTAAGTACGAACGATGGTCGTTTGATGAATCGGCTCTGATGTTAAACAGTACCGGAGCTGAATACACCAACGAATCTATTAAAGAAAGTATTGTACGAAATGGCTTAAACAACTCTATCTACAAGCGCCTTCTTCAACTTATGAACGAACGTAAAGCCATTTTGGTTTGCATGGATTCTATCGAATCATGTAATAGAATATCAGAGTTCATGAATGCCAGGATGGGAGCCATAACCGGTGTCGTAACATCGCTAACAACCAAAAAGAAAAGAGAGCAAATCATATCAGATTTTAAAGAAGGTAAGTTGAAGGTGGTTTTTAATTATTCAACGCTTGCTACCGGATTTGATTTTCCTGAACTTGATTGCGTGATGTTTGGTCGCCCAACGTTCTCATATTCAACATATTACCAAATATTAGGCCGCGCCGTACGCATCCATCCTGACAAGAAAGAGGCACTGATAGTTGATTGCTGCGACAACATGAGGCGTTTCGGTCGGATAGAAGACCTGACAATCGAACAATTCCCTTCTAAGGGCTGGTGTATGTTTGCCGGCGATCAACTTCTGTCCAATATAAGGATGGGTGATATTATTACCAAAGACGAGATCCTTCGCCGGGCAGCCTCGCTTAAATCTGTGAATGGAGATGGTAGGAGAGAAGACGATCTTGACAGTATAATAATGTGGTTTGGAAAATATGAAGGAATTAGATTCAAGGACATACCGGTGTCGTATTTTAGGTTCTTGGCTGAGAATATGGCAGTAAAACCAGGAGATAGGAAAGAAAAGATTATCGAATATTATAATAGGATAAAGGCATGAACAACAAGAGAAGAAAAAAAATATCGGATGTTATTAACAATGTAAATAAGTATAAAACAGATTTTGAATACATCAAATCAAAGTTGTCGGAGTTGAAGCACAACATAAATTCAGCCAAAGATGATGTTGATATGATTTTAGACGAAGAGACTGAGGCGAGAGATAATATACCGGAATCGTTACAAGACTCAGAAAGATATTGGGAATCAGATCAGGCTGTAACTGATATGGAGGAGGTGGTTGATGACATGGAAAGTATTATAAATGATATAGATGATGTGATTTCGACCATAGATGGGAGCATTAAAACCATAAATGGTTCTATAAAAGTAAATTTGGTAGGAATAATGTGAGTCCATAAAAACACTATAAGTAAAATTTAACACTATAATTTTTTATTGATGTATCATGATGTATATATTTGCATCATGATATTTTTTTAGTGTTATATTTCATGAAAACAAATGTTACAATGGTATCGAAAGATCGGGAACTGTTTGGTGTTATAATTAAACAAGACACCAAAACATCATTTATGTCCTTAACAGACCTACAAGAGGCTTATACGAGAAAAAGGATAGAAATGGGATGGAATGAAAAGAGAATAGAGAACATTCTGTCCAATAAAGAAAGTGCTGAACGAATATACTATATCCTTGAAAAACAGGGATATACGATAGAAGCAGGATTTCCTGGTTTTATCCAATCTGTTGAAAAAGAATCACTTATAAAAGTGATGAAAAAGATGGGAGCTTATAAAACTATGGGAAGAGGAGAGAATAGGAGGACGATGTGCAATCCTTATATATGGGTTCTTGTAGCTATGGAGCTTAACCCTATGCTGTATGCTGAAGTAGTAACATGGTTGACGGACAAACTTATTTTAAATAGGATAGAAGCAGGAGATAAATATAATGTCCTATCAAGGGCCATATCAAGATTTCCTGATGCTGATTATACGAGAATGGCTAAAGGCCTCAATTGGATCGTTTTTAACGAACATGAGAGCATGATAAGAAACAGAGCAACTCAAGAGCAGTTAAAAGAACTTGAAATGCTTCAATCCAATCTTGCATTTTGTATAGAAATGGGAACCATATCTTCTTTTTCCGATTTAATAAACATGATGGGGGCTATATATAAGAAAAAGTGGGGATCGGGAACAGTATCTTCTAAAAATATAAAATCTTCAAATAATGGAAACAAATGAATTAAGGGAAATACTTAAATTGTATGGTCTTCAACATGATGTTGTTATCAACAAAAGTTCAAGAAGGTATTCTATTATCTTAGACAATAACATAATAGGAACCAATCACGACAAAGAGAAGGTGGTTGTGTTCCGTCCTATACCGGAAGGGAAAAACACATTCTGCATGGAGCGAGATAGGTTCTACACGGAGTTTGAAGAAGCTTTTGATGATGATAAAGCCATAGAATCCGTAAGACAATATTTTGAAAACAACAAAAACAGAAAGTCATGAACGAAAATGAAGTATTTAGATTAAAGGGCAGAATAGCCATATCCAACCTATCACGTGAGGACAAGGATATGATAAATAGCATCCTTGATGGTATCAATAAAAAGGATGAAGATGAAAAAGGGTATGTCTATACCGTAAGAATAAAACAAAACGACGGAAGGGTTGTGTATGCTACTTTATTTTTTAAAGACAAGAAAGGCCCTACATTTGAAGATTTAAAGAAGGAGCTTGATGATGTGGGAGTTAAAAATGACGATTATAGCAATAACGGCACAATCATCATTAACCGCATTGTTATGAGCGGAGAAGAATTTGATCGCTTTATAGGCGAAGAATAAAATAATGGGCTATATTATTATACTAATTGATTAAAACAACGATAAAACGATGGAAAAGATGGACAATAATACTAAAAACATCCTTTATCCAAAAGGATCTATTTTTCGTACATTGAAAGATGATAAAATAGATAAAAGTACTATAATGTACAAAGGATCTATAGTAGTTGCAGTAACAAATATAAAAGAAAATGACAAGTTTGCTGAAGTTTGTTACAATGGAAACACAATTATTATAGAAACAGATATTATGGAACTTGTTCTTGTAGGAGATCCAGAAAAAAAGTACTTCAATAAAATCAGTGAAAATGACATCATTGACGACAAACTACGATGGGATTTGCTTCCGATGGAAGAGATTGAGGACATTGTAAAAGTCTATCATGCCGGAGCCAAGAAATATGGGCCTAATAATTGGCAGAATCTTGACAATGGCTTTGAACGGTATCGTGCGGCGGCTGCCAGGCATATAATGGCATACCTGAAAGGAGAGAGAACGGATAAAGAGACGAACGTGCACCATTTAGCTGCGGCTGCATGGAATGTGATAACTATGTTGTGGTATGATAAACACGGAAAAGGATTAATACCATTAAATAAGGAGGAAAAGAAATGACAAAAAAACAAATGATTCAACTGTTAGACGACGAGCTTGATGCAATGAACAAACACAGAAGTAATATTGAAAGAATTAAAAAGGAATATTTCGATTCTGTTTATGGGTTAAAGAATGGAGATAAAGTGAGTGTTCTTTACAAACGTTCGAAAGAGCCTCTTGTTGATTTCTTTAAGAACGTGCAAATCACAAATACTGGAACAGTTATATTTACAATCCAGAAAGCTAATAAAGAAGGAAGACCTGGAAGAGGATCTTATTTGGTGTATGAAGACGATTTGAGCGAAATCAAAAAAGTAGAATAACATGATTAGAGCAAGATTTTACATTAGAAAGGATGACTGTGACAATGATTACCGTCCAGTCAAATGGCCTATAAAATATCCATATTGGTGTAGTGCAGAATCCAGTAATTCATTTGTATTGGTGGCGTATGCTGAAGATGAAGACAGCATAAAAGAACTGTGGCCGGAGACGTATGATATTAATGTCTTAGAGAAAGATACCGAAATTAGATTCACATTAAGATTCCCTAAACCAGAATGGTATGAATTGTACGAAAGGGAATTAGAAGAGTGTGATAGGTTTATATGGATTACAGATGCGTGCATGAGAGGCGGTGTAATAAGAAAAGTAAAAGCTAAAATAGAAGAGTATGGTGGTCTTTTGTTAGCCAACATTCCTGATAGGATCACTCCTTATGAAATAGGAAGGGATGCTTTTGAGAGCAAAGAAGAAGCTTTAAAACATGCAGAGAAACGGAGAACGTACCTGATCGAGTCTACTAAGAAAAAATTGAATGAACTTGAAAATCTAAAATTCGAATGTGATGATTAACTACGCAGCAAAAGCCAGGAAGACTTATTTGATAAACAATTTCGATAAGATTCTTAACAGTCTTAACACGCTTCATTCAACGGTTGAGACTATGACGTTGTTCGTAAACGACCAGGCTTATAATTACATTCTTAAGCTAAAGGAAGTAATTAAAACCAGTCCTATGTATAAGCACAATATCAAGCGTCTTTTAAATGACATGGACAAAGAGATAAAGAGAGACAATGCTTCTATCTACTACATAAATAAAGAACGTAGTGAGGTTATAGCTGATATAACACAAGTTATGGAAGACTGTCTCATGCCATACATAGACAACCTGGCCGGCGCTATAAAGGCAGCCGTGTGGTCGAGGGGTGTGTCCGAGGAGCGGACGGAAGCGGCGGTACTGTCCCTAATCGTATCCTCCTTGGCCACGACATCAGGCAGACTTATCTCAGGTGGATATCAGATCATGAAAGAAATGGGTGGTGGTCAAGGTGGTAATCCATTTACGTTTATGAGCATTGATAAAATAAGGCACTTGTCTACATCATTGTCTGATGCTATTACCGGTGGAGAAATAGCTCTTGAAGAAAAAGAAGCCAATGACATAACTAAGGCAATGGATGTTTTTATTGAGAAAATGTCTGATTCGGATATTGTTGATAAGGTAATCAGCATAATCGAGGAGGCAGAATCTAAAAACAAGGAGGAACGATCATGAATTATTTGGATGGGTATGTAGAAGAAGTTCTTTCCGAGCCGTATTATGATGATTACGGATCGGGAATTTTCAGGTGGTGGGTGAAAGTATCTTACGTTTGTTATGGCATAGGAGCTGTCACTACCTTAATGTTTGATACGAGAGAAGAAGCTGAGGCTGTAAAACCAGGTTACAAATTTTTATGTTGAAAATAATATGAAGTATTTTGTTTTATTGATGGCACTTGTGTTATCATCATGTTCGCATGATGATAGTCGGGTTAATAACGGATGGGTTATATATGATCTACACCCTTTAGATGGTGGATGTATAATGTATTATGGTGAAGACGGAAGATTTTCAATATTTAACAGTAATAGATTTATAAAATTCGTTGGATACCAAGGGGAATACAATATCGGAGATTCTATTAAGATCGTAAAAGTGAAATAATATGAAAAATAATTTAAAACTCGTATGTCCGAAATGTGGCACCCCTCACCAGCCTCATTCTCCGCACACGATGGATGCAAATGGATTTGAAAGGCGTGAGATAAGAACTGTTATGGAAGACAGGGGATGGTGCTACGAATGTTCTTTTTGGCAAAACTTGTACGACAAGCACAAAGACGATCCTGGATGGGTTAGGATAGACGGTGTAAGCTGGGTGCTTAAGCCTATGGTGGAAAACGTACCGAGCGGATGGAACAGCCTTGGATGTGGTGGAAGAAAAATGTATATCAATATCGAAGGGAAAGGCATTGTTACATCAAATAACTGCTGGTGTCAAGGTGATGTTTCGGACGCATTCAAGGATCTTATGCCTGATAATGCTACTTGGGCTACGAAGGAGGAATTTGACAAAGCCCCTGTAGTAGGATATATTGTAGAAGGTATTGGTTTAGTTTTCACAGATAGGGAAGGTCATGAAGTTAATGCTTAGAAACTTGTTTCATATTCCTCTTAGAATAGTTGAAAGGAAATTAACTAATGGGGAAGTAGAATATTGATGCCAATATCAAAACATTTTTGGGAAATGGAAAAACAGGATAAAATACGATATGTTTGGCATGTCGTGTTATGCTGTTTTTTATTCATTCGAAGATGCGTATGAATTTAATTATGGTAAGAACAAAGAAGAAAAGGTAAAGGTAGTGGACTCTTGTTACAAGAGAAGATGGTAACTACAATAATCCCCGGCCATACAATAGGTGTACGGTTGGGGATTATTGTAATATATGATTAATAACCGTCTTATCTTATACTAATACATTTTAGTACTATTTTTATATCTTTTATTATAATTCCACATAGGTGTCAATAGGAACAAAGCTGCCAATTGTACTTATCTTATATATTGAATGAATAAGGTGAGTACTTGGACTTAATTTCAGTTGAGGTACTTGATTGGACCCTTCTGTAATAAAGAAATAATAAAAAACGTCTCCAATCGTAAACTGTAGCGTAATATCACCTGTTACCTGTCCTTCATTAAAGTAAGCCTGGATATATTGTTCAGAATTTGATATCGTACAACTTATAGGATTACCGCCCATCGTACATACCTTGCTATTATTAATTTCATCTAAAACATAGGAAGCCGCCATAGTTGCTCCATTAGATCGGTATCTACAACCAAGAATAGGTACAGGTTTTCGCCATGTGGTTGTAGGGGCCGAAATCGAACAAGCAAAAACAGGGATCTTGCCGCCGACAACTGTCTTAATATTTTCAAATCTTCTTCTCATCTTTTTTTTGCAAGATACTATTTTTTTTCATAACAAAAGAAACCGGTTCCCTATCATCTCTGACTAAGAACCGGTAAGAAAACAATTTCAGAAAAAATTTAACCTACATAACCTTTCAAGTAAGAACAAAAAAACGTACAATCTACTCTTTGACGATGCTAATATAACATATTGGAATCATACAAAAACAATGCAAGTCCGATATTCTTCGTCTATTTGTAGCTAACATCATCGTCTCCTTCCGAATCAGGAGTGGCGCCGATGAAGAACATCATTGACTTGTTGTTCGTCTGCTGCCACCAATTATAGGCGCGCGCTACGTCTTCCGGCGTCTTGATATTATACCATTGTTTGATAAACGTCTGTTTGGCGAGTTGCCTAAATAACTTAGACTCTCCCTTGTATGTACCGGATGTTACTTTATCAAGTGAATAATTCCTAAGATCGGTAAGATCCTTCAGTTTTCGCCCCATAACAAACGGATCGTTAATGATATCTACCACGTTAAGCTCCATAATAAACGGCATCTGTGAAGCTATTTCGTTTATGGTTCTAAATCCTACATAGGATCCGAATTGAGTAAGCCAACTTTCTTCGTTTTCATCATCATCACGCCATCCGGCAAGAAGCATGGATACGGCTTGCATGATAAGGAACGTGCCGGCATAGACACTGAGGCGTTTGAGATTAGTTTTCTCTACCTCATTCATATTGTCTTTATTTTCATTCCAGGCATCTATGATGTTTTTCATACCAGGCTCTGAAGCTAAGCTAAATGTTTTGGCTATCATATTCTTTAACGTAATTGACAACCCTTCCTCTTCTTGCATTGTTTGGAAATTGAAGCCACGTCTTTTCCACAGACGTTGAGCCGCCAGCACCAACCATCCTCGGTGGGCGGTCATGAACCTGGCTATCCAGTTGCGCGATGCGGCAGTTCGGTTTTCTTCATTCAAAGATCCGTTACATATCTGCGACAAGCTACGGACTTGATTTCTGGTTATAGCCATCTGGGTTTCTACTTCCTCAACAGTAACACCCGATCCTGGCTTTACAACCACCTTCCCATCCACGACGTCTACCATACTCCATAAAGTACGATCTTTTAATGCGTTCCATTCTCTTTTTATGGTACTCTGTTCTTTATTACGTTCTTTTTCCATCTTGAAATCTTGGAACGTGTAGAACCGGCCTTTGTAATAACGAACATTGTCCATAGTAGCAATCATAACCTGCGGATCAAGAGGGTAGTTCAAGATTTCCATAAAAGCATACATAGGTGAACGCATTAAGGTCCTGGCCGCTCTATTGTATCCGGCACCATACATACGATTTCGGATATTGAATATCCCCATTCTCTCACCTATGACATATAATTTGCTTTTCCTATCTATGTCTCCGGTTTCTGCTATACAAGATGGCGCAAGACGTGAAAACTCAGCCGATGCGTATTTAAGGGAATCTTTGCTTATATACTGTCCTACGGCAGATTCCATGATGAGGTTGATATGACCTGTTAAGGCGCCGGTAGCTGCCACAAATGGAGACAGTGCCAAGTTCATAACCGACATAAATCTTTCAACAGCCATCATAATTCTTGTAAGGTCTACCGTATATCCTCCGATGTTCACCGTAAGTTTTTTGGTGTTCATCCTAATGCCATAATAATGATCGTTGAAGAAGTCCCTGAACATCTGATATGCTTGGGTTGCTTCAGCCTTTTTACCACCTTCAAATTGTTTATTTAGTAACATCTGCTCCAGTCCTTGAGCGAGCTCTATAGACTTCTGCTTTTCGTTGTATAACGATGACTGCATCATAAGCATCGAATAAGAGTAGCCAAAATCGTGAGATACATCATCTTGGTTCTCCAACTCATATATGTAGTATTTAGGTATAGACCTAAGTCTGTCTTCCGGATCATACACTTCTCCTTGCCTGGTTTTACCATATAGAGAATCGTCTACTCTGTCCAGGCACAGATCTGATACAAAATTACGAACCGTATTTTTGAAGTTAATACCCAATCCTTCCATACGTTCTATGTCTTGTTTTGATATCTGTGGAATAGCATACAGGTTCAGGCTCTGCTCTTTGTATAGATCAAGGGATTGTCTTTTTATTTCCTTGAGTTTTTGAATCATATTCCACTGCTCTACGTTTTTAGTAGCAACCTCATTACCGTCAGCATCATACTTGATACCAAAGTCATTGAAATACGATTCGTCACGATACAAGCTTTTCTTAGGCATTCGATGACCATACCCATGATCTTTTACATAATCAGGATTACGGCCGCTATTTTCGGCTTCAGATTCAGCCACCCATGCCCTTGCAGGGTCGAAAGACAGGTACGATATATCCATGCCATAATCTTGGGTGGATGTACCGTTTTGTACGTCCTTAACCATCTGCGCCACATCTATCTCACCTCGACCAATTTTGTCGATCATAGCCGCATATCCGGTAGGTGCCATGCGTTTATAGTATGAAAAGACCTGGCTCCTGGCAAATTCATTAACAATAGCATTAGCCTCTTCTATACCTGATTCTCTTGTGTTATTTAAAAACAAGCTGGCCATTTTAGCATTGACGGCATTCCTAAAATCTCTACCGTCTAATTCTTTGCTTATTCCAAGCTTTTCTGACAAGTAGTTGGTTTCAGATACAGTAAACAAATATCGGTTATCAGCAGCCTTAAATAGTTTATCCCTTAAGGATTGAATCCTTTTTGCTTTCTTTGCCGTAGTATGACGTTGCACAAACTTCCATTCCACTTCCTTGGAGTCAGCAAGAGCATTTAAATAAGACTGATTTACTTCGTTTTCAGCCTTACTGCTTTTAGTAAGGTACTTATCAATATCTTCAAGACCCACCATCTTAGCATAATCTATTAAGATAGCGTAATCGGCTTCAATAGCTTCAGATGCGGCCCTAAAAGCATCTCTTTCAGATGAGGTAAATGTCGCTTCATTAATTTCTCCGATATCAGCCACATCGCGATTGTTTCCGATTATTTCCTTGATAATAGCCTTATTTTTTTCTATATCTTTTACAATCGAATCCACGTCAGTTGCATCTCTATCACTTGTCGTAGAACTAATGATGTCTTGTGCCATTTTAAGATACGAAGCCTTGTTATTTGATTCGGTACGCGCCGATTGTTCTGATTCTACGTCATTCCAAAACCGATCGTTGAATGACAGGTGCCCCCCCAACATAAGTGTCTTCAGCGCAGCTTCTCCTCCTGACTCGTTCTGAATCGTTCTCAATTTTTGCAAAAACGATTCTGATACGACATTAGTGACATTATTTGATTCCTTTCTCCAAACTTCATTTATAGCTTGTATTTCTTTGGCCATCTTAAGTTGGTCGCCGGTTTTTTCCACTCTCCTGGTTCCTACATATATGTATTCTGAAGCTGCTTCCTTACGTTGTTTACGAAGCAGTCCTTCTTCTTCGTAGTTACTACTCTTATAGTAAGCAACCTCATCAAAATTACCATTGCTATCAATAAAAGGCTGCCTCAATATCCGCTTCTGCCGAGAAAGAGCGTTAAGGTATTCTTTGGTTGTTTGAGAAACCGGATGCCCTAATTCTTCTTCAGCCTTTTTGTATATGGATTCCATTCTTGTGGCATAACTTTCGCTAAATTCCAGTTCCGAATTTTCAGCATCCCATTTTTCCATCTGTTCCGTATAGATTTTTTCCTGTTCGATAGTAAAAATATCGGTATTAACCCTATCGGACGACGGTTTAAATTTAGCGTTCTCAGTAACCGTATTTCCGTCCTTGTCAACTACTTCTCTTTTAAATACGTAATTACGGTTATTGTCAACCACATCATTGATTTCTTCTTCTGATATCTCTATGTTCATGGCGGTCGCAAACGCTCGCATCTGCGCCAGCTTCTTATTACGATCGTATTTAGCCATATCAAGAGCACTACGAAGGTAATTAGAAGTTTTGCCGTCTACTTTCTGAAGCAGTTTTTCAAATTCAGATTTATTGAAACCATGCTTTTTCGCATATGCCAGGAAGTCGGATATGGCGGGCTGGGCATTCACCATCGCATTGTAATTGTCTTTGGCAATCATAGCTCCAAGAGCGTTGTTGAACGGGCTGGAAGAATGCTCTAATATACCGAACCACCTACTTATCCAAGAAACATCGTGTTGAACCTTGTCGAAAAATTCTTTTACTCTCTTTACCTTATCTGCCGGCACATGAAGTTCGTTCATTAACTTATCAAGCAACGTACTTTCATCAAGGTCTTGTACTGATTTAATATCAGACTGAATACCGTTGATGTCGGCAATGACGGTATTGATCCTATTTGTATAATCCTGCTTTTCACGCTCATCAAATTCGGTACTTCTGTTACGGATATATCCTCGAAGATCGTTCATGATCGGAAGAACCTGGTTGTTGATAATATCTACGTTCTTTCGATCATTGGTATTGAAATGAAGCTTACCGTCTTTGGTATCACCATGAAGGATAGTATTTACTACGTTGCTTAAGTATCTGACCTGAGCTTCGGCTGTGGAGATCATGCTGTTCATGGCAGCCGCCATCTCATTCTTGTCTATTTCGGTCTCTACCTTATTTATCTTATCTTCTATGGTCTTAAGCTGGGCAAGGGTCATAGACGTAGTTACAGCCCTATCAGAGCTTATCTGACGTAAGTCTCTTAACGTTTTTCTCAATGCCCGGATCTTAGACTCAAGAAACTTGTTCTTGTTCATAGAAGAAAGGGAGTATAATGTAAAGTCATTATCCTTTAACAGAGAGGTGTCAAATCCTTTATCTATGTCAGTAATGGCAAGATCACGAATGTTTTTAATAACGTTATTCAAATCCTGTCTTTGGGTTGATAAAGCTGATTTAAGCCAGCTTACGATTCCATAGAAAAGCTGCCGGACGCGCCCCAGGAAGGAGGTGGGCTCTACCGGCGCCTGTGCTGTTCCGGTCTGCATCTCCCTGGCGAGGATCTTTCCAAGAATTTCTCTCCTAACAGCATTATCAAGCTCAGCCCCTTCATATACCTTACCGTATGTATTATAATACTGACCTGCATATTGGTTCCACTCTTCCGTACCTTCTACATCTTGCAGAACAGCCTCAACAGCATTCTGATCTCTGTACGCCTCTACAAGGAAGTGGGCTGTTTCTTCTACTAAATCAGATAAAGTAGCATCTTCACCGACTGCTATTACGTTATTGGCAATATCCGCCAATGCCTTAGCAGAAGGCTCGTGCCCGTATTTGGTTTGGTACTTCTCTATATAGTCGGTCATACCTATGACACTAACGCCAAGAGTTTTCAGTATCTCGACAATAGAATTTCGTTGGTCACGTTCCTGCCTGCTATAATCTGATACGATCTTAGCTTTAGTATCAGCATAAAGATCGTTGTCTTCTAATATGAATGAAACTACAAGCGCATCAAAATGATCGTACTTGGCGTCCAATTCATTGTATCTTCCTGACTTAAGATCGTTCTTTATCTGTTCCCTACTAATCCTTTCCGTTCCTCCGGTGGCGAGTCTCATAGTTATCTTACTATTATCCAACGAGCTTATGGTTATCATACCTTGGTCGTTCATGGAAACATCGGAACCAAAATGATTACGGAGCTCGGTGTATGATAAGGCTGAATTGAAAAGTCTAATTTGTCCTGTATGACCTTCTCCTGTAAGATAATAGCTTCTTGTTTCAGGATCGAATATCTTAGATCCTGAAACAAGACCTTTCTTTATAAGGTAGTTAATTATACCACCTTTTGTTGATAAAGAAGTAGAAGCAGAAGCGGTCATGACCGGTATAAAAGATTTGGGATTATTAAGAACATACTTCCCAGCCTTGTAAGTAATGTCTGCCACGCCATCCCAGGCAGATTCTTGAACGGTGCCTGATAAGAATCCTATTCTAATATCATTCCCTCCAGAGCGAAGAGCTTCTCCGTAATCTTCAAATAATTGATTACGATCGTTCATGAAAAACAAACGAGGCTCTCCAGTCTGATACGTTACACCCACAGGATTAGAATCTGTTTCTGGTAGCTCTTCTGGACTAAATATCTTAAGACCGTCTTTTATGACCATATAATCAACACCCTTATCCTGTACCATAGATACGGGAGTGAAGTCTGAAGATATAGCATCTTGTAGATACTGGCCGGCGTCTATTCCCGGTCCTTCCGGTATGGAAATACCTGACGGAACCATAGCATCCACCAACATAATATTATCACCCAGATCCTGGCTATAGAATCCAAAGCCTGATTCTTGAATCCCATAAGGTGCATCTGATTTCGACACAAGAATAGGGTTGCTCATCTTAGAAGCCTTATCCAGCACCCTTTCTCTATAGGCTTCCGGAATAAGGTCGATATTGGATTTTACCTTATTGTAAGCCTGTTTGTTGATAGGCACATTCCTTCTCCAGTCACCAAAAGCCTTTAAGAACTTATTAGAAAATACGGTTTTAAAAACAGTAGTAGCCCGTTCCCTATTTTCCATAAGAGGAATAGATGCTATCTTATCGAATAACATAGACCTGTCCCCTGATCTGGTAGAGACAGAAACAACTTTCTTTTTATTATCTCTTTTAATAATACACGTTGATACCATGATAAAACATTTTTGTTATGAGACAAAGGTAGCTAAAAATCAAGCATATCATAAAAAATTAAGCCATCTAACTTCTCAGTCTGATGGCTTAAAAATAATATGAAAAAAAATTATAATCTGACGCAAATCGTCAAGTTACGCTTATGCATTGTATTTGTACCCATTTCTATGAATAAACCTTCCTGATTCGAACCTTTCCACATCATCCGGTCCAATAGGTCCGCAGTCTTCCCTCCTTGCCTCATACCACAGCCCAGGCTTACGGAGCCGGCAGGTTATGACGTATTTAAAACAGTTGTGAGTAAAATGGAATACGGAGCCTACTGGGAAATACCTGGTAGTTTGAAACACTATTCTTTTTCGTTTAGTATCAAACACTATATCTCCTACTACCTTAGTTACGTAATAGCTTCTGCCATTTAACGTTTCATCTGTTTGTGGTATCCAATAATAACCTTTTGTCATGCCACAAATATATGAAAAAGTCGGATAACTTACGTACCCGACTCTATTATTTGTTTAAACAGACCAATTCCGTCTATTATAATATGACCGCTTCGCATACGACCATTATTAGGATTATAAAGAAAATTAAAACCACTTTCTTTTTCTTGTCTTTCAAAAGAACTGATATCCTTTCCTCTACAAGCTCTTCCAAAAGCCTTCTTGAACAACTTTCCTCTGAAGGTCTTGACAAGGTTCTTGGTAGCGTTATTGCCGGCTCTTACCATTACTTTCCTTGCCTGGTCTTCCGAGACAAAACTGCTTTGGAAAATATACGATGCTGCTGTTTGTATGTCCTGCTTGGTAATCATATGATAAACATTTCTTTCAAGATACTAATTTTTATTCCATATATTAATTTCATCTCATCTCTATCATATACGTCAAAAAAAGATTCACTTGGGTCCTTTGGATTTGCGTTCAATTGAATTATGCAATTACCAGTATAAACCTTAAGCCTATAATTATCGGAGTATATATCCTGCATAGTTTCAAATGTCTCAATTAAATTTTCAACAAGAACTCTGTTAAATGAAAAAGATTCTTTACCATTACCTTTAAATGTGATATGATCGAAATTCTTGTTGTCAAATTCGTACTCTAACTGATTGCCGTCCATCATATCATAAAAGATTGACTTTTTGATTATAAATCCCATATTATTTTGTTTTTAGTTAATATAAATCTTCTGAATACAATTGTTTTCTAATAGCATTCCTATCTACTACCATCTCCTGATTATTGTTCTTAACAAGCTCAGACGCTTCCTCTCTTGTTAGAAACCGGTTCTTGCTTGTCAAAAATCCTTGAATACTACGGTTCTTATGAGCAATACCATAAGCTGCAAACTGAGAAATGATAGAACAATGTCTCAATCCACAGAACACGGCGCCGGATGGTATATTGGTGGGCTGATGAGGACGCTTCTTGCCGTCCTGCACCCAGATGGCTGCGCATATTACTATTTCTTTATTATACATGATACGTTTTTCTATTAAATTTATTAAATCCGTTCATTTACTTTAATATAATCGGATGCCTCTTCCCTCTAATGAGTTTAAACTTTTTGCGTGAAACATCTTTTGAATTTTCTCCGTTGAAATCCCTGATATTGAAACTCCCTGATTTCCTCCTTCCATAAACAAAGAATATTTTATTGTTATACAACACTTTATCAAACAACCTAAAACCGAAAACCTCAAAAGGAGCTTGATTGTTTTTCTTCTTCCCCCCTTTTAAAATTTTCATTTTATGTATTTGTCTATTATGTCTACGAATTAAACGTTTTAAATATTGACGTTCGATTCGTTTCGCATTAATATTCTTAGAAATGACAAACGCGTCGGATGTATGGGATTTTTCAATCCCATATTTAATCCGATTATGTTTCGTAATGTAACCAAACGTCATAAAAACTCTGTCGTATCTGGATTTTAACTCTTCATACAACCTCCATTTCATAATTCCCATTACGGCTGCGTCGCGAAGCGACTTGCCTCTTCTGATCTTTAAATCTATATTACCTTTATGGTATTCTTTGTGACATGTTTCACATAAAGTTATAAGATTAGAAGGGGAATCCCCTCCGGTTTTTCGAGACTCAATATGATGAACATTCAGTATAGAATCTTTTGACTTGCCTTTACAATACTGGCATTTATGACCATCTCTTGCTAAAACATACTCCCTTGTGTTCCAAAACTCAAGTTGATCACCTTCCTGGTATTCTTTACCTGATATCTCAGGATTCTTAATCTTTTGAGTATCGAATTGAGCTACTTCAATAACAATACGAGATATTGGTAGTATAGAGCAAACATTGTTAATAACGCAAATATGGGCGTCTACTTTGTATTTCACCGAAGGTGCTATCCATCCTGGACGCTTGCTTTTTACTCTGTTATCAAAACGAGGTTTTCTATATCTTAACCTGTTCCGTCTTGCTTTCCGTAGCTCTCTTCTGGTAGACAAAAGATCTACGATATCATTTCTAAGAATTACTTCACTGCTGTAAAGTTCTTTGCTTTTCGTCGTTGCTGATAGACCAACATGTTTAGTTCCAGCATCAACGCCTAAAACAATTTCCTGTTTGTAATCAGATGTAACGTACATTAATTTGATGGTAAACGGACATAGGTTTACAACGACTGCCTTTTTGTCTTTAAGCAGTCGTCTTACCTTACCATACCTTGTTGTAGGCATCATAGGTTTACCATTTATATCCTGTACGTACACCATACTTACAAACGTTTTTAATGTTTATTCAACATAAGTCAGAGTAAAACTCTGTTAGTACCCATCGCCAATGTTATTTAAGGTTTTTAGTAAGCAACACCGTTCCTGAATACCAGAACTGTTTAATCACTTACCTTAGAGCTACAGACTTGGGTAAACATCCGTAGGTAACTATCTATTCTTAAATAACGTAGCCTTCGTTTCAAGGCTTAGGCTAATATCCGGACCATTTATGGTACATTAAAACCTTATAATAAAATTATATTGTTTTAATGTTATTTCGGATATACAAACTCATCCCGCAATCTCCCAGTCATTAGACATAATATCATGTTCGGTTGGATTCCAATTTGATGCTACTTTTTGACCTGTATCTACCATCAATATATTTACGTCAGATTCTACAATAAACATACAGATATACTTTTTACCCCAATCGATTCTTTTTATCTTACGACCTAATTTAAGCTGTTCTAAAGCCTTTTCGAATGTCATGCCATGACGAGGCAGTTTGAGATACTTTTCAAGTCTGTAGGCGGCTTCATTTGGTGTATGGCCATCGTATTCGAAAGCGGTTTCTCTTTCAGGAACATCAAACAAATCCCAGTATTTGCTTTCATAGTGATTAGATACCTGACCGGTAGGTAGGATCGCCATCACAATAAACCAATCATCAGAACCGAAGCATTTTTCTCCGTCGCTGTGTCTCCTTGATTTGCAAACTTCAACCTGTCCGCTTCTGGCTAATAGATTAAAGAAGGCAGCGTTATACAACATGCGATACCGATACAATTCATTGAAAGTGTGGTATCCGTCAGAGACTTCTCCCACGTCTACAGGCTTCTTGTTTTGAATACTACCCAAAATATTCTCTATATAGAGCTGTATTTTATACATACCCATTTCGGTGTGGCCGTATTTGTTCAAGATATTATTGACATCGTATTGTATATTAAAATCTTTTTCAAATTCTACTTCAGGATGATTAGGATAGTAGTAATCTACTGATGCTTCTAACACAGACTTGATATGCTCTACTATCCTCGTGGCATCATCATGTTTTAAGAAATTCTTGAATCCCTCAACGAATTTAATATCTTCTTCGATTGTTGATTCGAACTCTTCTTTTGTCATTACTCTAACCACATCTTTAAAATCTTTTAATTCCATGATTTGTTTTAAATTAATTGTTACTATACTTTCTTTATCCTACAATACAAACCCCACAAAAACTCAGCGGAGAAACTATCCCATACATTATTCTTCTGCCAAAGTTCTACTTTGTTAACAAACCAAGACCATGTGGGACCCTCATATGAAGAATCAGATGATGATCCCAATCCGATTTTCTCCATTTCATTCGCCACATCAGATTGACATACTCCCATCGCTAAAGCAAATGGGATTCTTGGATACAAACGCAAGAAACCCCGATATTACTATCGCTGGAATTACTCTTGCTCTCCAATTCGGAAATGCCCTTCCGAAGTATATTACGGGCTGCAAGAACATCACGGTCGTTAACCGCTCCGCACGCCGGGCATACCCACGTGCGGTCGCGTAACGACAGCCCTTTATTAATGCAGCCACATTCACAAGTTTTGGAAGAAGGATACCATTTGTCAATCTTGTGTATTGTTACTCCATACTTTGAAGAAACATACATTAGTTTATCAATAAAAGAAGAATGACTAAGATCGGAAACTTTCTTTCCCCACAAACGTTTCATTCCTTCAATGTTTAGATCTTCAATAAAAATATAATCATATTGTTTGCATAACTGGTGTGCTAATCCCCATTGAAAATCTGATCGAAGATCTTTTATTTTACGATACGCTTGTTGTAGTTCAAACAGTCTCCTTCTTCTATTGTTGGATCCTTTCTTTGTATTAGAAAACCGTTTGTTTAGTTTTCTAATCTTGTTTTGATATTGTTTGAAGAATAATGGAGACCCAATTTTGCTACCATCACTTTTAGTTAAATAAGTTTTCAGACCAAAATCCAATCCTATAGATGCACCATCATGTGTCTTTCTATAAGAGTTTATAGGATTATGATCTGTAATAATTATCAGACTATATCGATGGCATGTTTCTCTAACTATTCTAATTTGTTTAACATTACCTTCGTAGACTCTACTGTATGAGAATCTAAATCGTTTCTTTCCTTTATTGATTGTTAGACAATTACCATTCAGGGTAAACCCACCTTGTTTGAATACAAAAGAATTAAATTTCTCCGGTGATTTAAACTTAGGTGGTCTCTTCGATTTTCTTTTAAAGAAACGATTATAAGATTCATCCAGTCGTTCAAGTATCTCTTGTGTTGTTTGAGAATGAAGCAAGTTTCTCCTAATCCTTTTGGCAAAATGCTTCTTCATTTTACCAACCGATATATATTTCCCAAATAGTTTGTAGTATCTACGTTGTAGAGCTAACGCATGATTCCATACAAAACAACATTCACGAAGCATCCTTTCCAGATACTTTGTTTTCTTTGAATGGTATATGTTGTATTTGTATGAAATCATTTTTTTATCTGTAATTTTGATTCAAAATTAATCAAACCAATTCATCCACCTACTAAAGTATGGTGGTTTTGCTGATTAAATAATCATAAAATCAGCTTCGTTAGCTTTACCTTCTATGAAGATAACGGTTTTGCTTCCAGGTCTATGATCGTCTAAGCTTGCCGGGATTCCTAATATCGTCCATCCTTTAAACTCAGCTATCTTAAAACGCATGATGTCAAACACCTTATAGAAATCATCACAATCTACAGATTCTATTACCTTAATATCCTCTTCTGTGAATTTACCTCGTATTGGAATAACGTGATGACCAGGGTGGCCATCGGTTCCGAAATATGCGATTCTAACCACGATATTTACAATATTTTAATTTATTTTGCTAAAACATTCATATAACATGGCACATCTACCACATCTCTTCTACGAAGTCCCTTATCAAAATAGGAAACCATATAAGTATTTTTACCTTCGTGATCAGGTCTGGGATCAAAACATTCAAAAACGAATCTTGTTATACCTTCCAAATGACCAAGCTTGAAAACAAATTCGCCACTGTATCTTTTATTAGCCAATTCTTCTACAGTCATAATCTGTCCCCTCCTAATCCTGAATTGATGCTAACGTACTTAACACGGACATCATTTCCACGTCCAAGCTGACCCCAGCCGGGCGATGGCGTTCCCTTGGCCGGAGCAGGGACAGCCCTAAGCCGAGACCAGTCCTGCTTTTGCCTCATGGCTTCAGCCTCTTTGTAATACCGGTTACACAGTTCTTGATCTTCGTAACCAACGTAATCTTCCTTATTTTCCATAAAAAATACTTTTTCAACAAAAGTACGACATTCATGAATTAATTAGATTTAAAATAAAACAATATGAATTAAAATAAAAACCCGATACGTTAAAATCGCATCGGGCCTGGTATTGAAAAAAAAATAGGTTCAGATCTTGGGTAAAGATTCGAGCCAATTTTTAACATCTTTATATTTAGGGTCTTTGTCTATTCTATCTTTCAGTTCATGCAATGCTGAGTCCATAACCGTATTCGGTACGCCAATCAACTCTCCTATTAAATACAATGGGGTTTTATTCGATTTAGATTCGTGTGCTATATTCATATCCAAAAAAAAGTTATGTGAAACAAACCGGCCACGGGTATTCTATTGCCCGCCGACCGGTATAATATTTTTATTCCTTTTTTTCCAAACGGGAAAAACGGGAATGCGGGAATCATATTTTTTACTATGGCTCCCGCACCACCGGAAGGACCTGGGCCTGGATCTCAGGTCAGATCCTTCCAGTTTATTTTTTCGCCGAGGTAATCTTGCACGGCAAGCCATCTTATAAAGGCTACTCCTTCGGGAGCATCCGGATCATCCAAATACATTAACGTAGCTTTCACCAACTCGTTCTCACATTTGAAGACCTTCGGAAAACCATCCGAATAGTACATTGCAAAGACATATTGGACATCGCCCCATGTCGCTTTATCCGGCTTCTTCGCTCCGCACTTTTCAAAAATATCTTTTATTTCCGGCTGCTTCCAGATCCTCTTGGATCCATCGACGTTGACCATCTTCTTTACCGCCTCATCAGCAAGAGCATTAGAAAAATGGTAGCCGTAAGTATCTACATATTTCTGATAAGCTGGACCCTCTGCGTCTGCTCCTCAATAAGAACGACCTCTGCCACGTCCGCGACCTCTACGCATCTGAGGTCCGTCACCGTAGTATCTGTCGTCTCCATAGTAATCGGTCGGGTAGGATTCGTAACCCATCCTCCGGTATTCCCGGTCCTCCATTTCATGACGACGTTCGCGCTCCTCAAGCCTTCTTTCCCTTTCTTCCAGCTCGTTTTCGCGTTCTTCCATTTCCTTCATCTTCTCATGCATACCGTAATGATCATAAGGAGGAAGGAACCCATGTCCGTACTCCATGTACGTTCCATCAGCACGCCGGCTTCTGCCTCTGCCTCGTCTGTCTTCTATCTCGTCATATCCAGGATATTCTCTGTGTCCTGAATTTAAATCATATACTATCATATTATACTTATTTCAAACGTTCTACAATTAACTTCTTTAAATCTTCGAATGAATCAGTAAGGTCATTCACCTTATTTTCTATACCAGCTATTTTACGATCCTGCTCTCTCGTTTGTTTGAATGCCGGATTGATGTCTTCTAATATAGATTCACAAGCCTCTATCTTGGCACGATGGGTATCTACGCTGTCTATTATGTCTTGACTGGTGCTTTTTATAGCATTCAGTTCGTTCATAATCGGATCTATGCTGGTAGATAATGTTATACCCATAGCCTTAGCCACATTCTGGGATTCCGGAACCGTATAGGTCTTGGTTTCGCCAGTGAGCTCTACCGTCAGATCCACCACGCGGGTCTGCATCGCCTGATACTGACCCGGCTGAGGAGGAAGATACCTGGGTTCGGATACGGCTACTACCTTTCCCAATTCGTATTTAGGTACTGTATTAGTATCAAGGGTATGTACCTGAAACCCTTTCTTCAAATCTGAAAACATGATCAAAATATTATTTAGGTGAAAATAGGGTGATGATCTCCATCACCCTACTGAAATCATTTACCTGCTTTAACTTCAGACGCCTGGGCTGCCGCTACTGGAACACAGCAATCCATTAATCTTAACACGCCACGAACTTTATTGAAGTACAGAAGGCGTTCTGTGCCATTTACCATAGCAGCACCCGTTACAGCTACGTTAATAGGGTTCACGACATTCACTCCCGTAACCGAGCAACAGGTGTCGGCTCCTACTGTTGAAACTGTGCTGTTTGCCGGGACCGCAATCTGTACCGGTAGAGCACTTCCGGCTGTGGGGACTACTTGCCTTATCTTAAGAAGGATAAGACCCTCACACGGAAGGGCGATCCAAGCCCGTGGGTTAATACCGAAGATTGTATTTGTCGTACTGACAATAACATTCTTCGTAACCATCTCATACAACGATCCTATTTTAGAAACACAAGCCATATTAGCCTCCTCTCTTAATAAAATCAGACAGCAGCGTTGTTATTGCAACATCCGTTGTTACATCCACATCCGTTATTGCAGTAACCTCCTCCGAATACCTGTCCCCAAGAATAAGCCTGGTAAGGAGAACAAGAGGGGTAGGCTGGGACGGCCGTCGGGCGTAATTGACCAACGATATTCTGGGTTTGTTGCTGAGATAATGCCGAAGCTGTCAAAGCCGCTTTTTCTTCACGAAGTTGAGCAATAGTGTTCTGCATCTCCCTCATTTCCAACTGACAGAATTTGTCGTTGATCATAACGGTTTGAGCGTCAAGTTTCGCAGACAAGATATTGAATTGGCTTGTAGCTTGCTCACGATTGTTAGCCAGACCTTGGTTGAGACCGTTCTGCAAGATATTGGTTTGTTCCAACGTGCGAAGCTGGTTATCAAAACCTTGCTGAGTAATCATTCCCTGAGTCTGGCAAGTGCTTTGATTGATCAACGAACTCAGATTGCAGCAGCAAGAGCTGATTTGATTTCCTATTTCACAACCTTGTTGTTGAACTGCGTTGATAACAGCCTGAGAAGTCATACCTACCTGACCAGCTACTTTATCAATAGCACCCTGTACGTTGCAGATAGCGTTCTGAAGTTGAGTAGTAGAACAGTTCAAAGCAGAAGCGATCTGATCTATGGCACTACGATTACCTTGAATTGCCTGCATCAAAAGTTCACGACCGTAATCGTTATTCAACTGAGCCGGCAAACCATTGGCGCAACAATCACCACCATTTCCAAAACCGTTACCGAAGCCGCGTCCACCCCACAGCCAGAACAAAACAATTATCCAGAGCCACCAACCGTTAGCCCCACCGAAACCGTCCTGGTTGTTACGACCGTTCATCAAAGCCGCTACCAGATTCGGATCCATTTTATTACCACCTATCAAATTAGCAAACATGCCGGGAATCATTGAAAGAAGACCGTTAGTGGCTGCACCACCACCGTTAGCCCCGGCTCCATCTAAAAGGACGATTTTATCACCACCCATAATTTTATAGTATTTAATTGTTAAACATACGTGCATGAAGCACGTAACAAAGATCATGATTGTAAGGTGGAATATAGGTGTGTTTATTTCCTATAGAAGAGAAGTATTTTCAGAAAAGACAGAAACAAAAAAAAGGTAGTGTTTTTTTTATTCTTTTAAAACACTACCTATAAATAAACTCAAGAAAATTTGCCATATTTTAAAAATACATTTTTAAGTTTTCCTTTTATGCCATTGAGGGTCACTTCATATCCGGATCCTGTCATGTAGATAGTTTGTTGATTGATTCTATCACCAGAATACTTATCTATGAAATAAGACCTATACACTCCATACCCTTTAGCTACGACATTGCTATATAGCTCCCATTTGCCAAGACCGTTCCTAAACATGGATTTAGCTTCTTCAAGGAATGAGCGAAGATTCTTTTCAGCAATAATAACACCATTTTGCTCTAACTTCTTTGCAATATCACGAATCAGCCACATATTGTTATGGTCTACTTTCCTAAAAGACTCGGCAAATTCTACATCGGGCTTGTGTTCTTCTATTGTTTTCAAAGCTTGTTGCTTCTCTGCCTCTGCCTGCGACTTTTCGGCTATAGCTTTTTGAGCAGCTTCATATTGATCAGCCCAGGCTCTTGCTGCATCTGCCGGATTAGAAAAGTCAGGGACCAAAATTCCCTTTCCACCGGAACTTGTTTTATATTCTCCTGTTTTACGAATAGAAGGAAGAACCTCAGATGTTACCCATTTCTTAAATCTCTTAGCAGACTCTAATTTTGAAGATAATATAAGAGAATATAAACCAGATTCATTAATTATTCTTATACTATCTATATATCTGGTTTTCAATATAGATCGTTTTACGCCCCATTGATTATCAGATACTTGCAAAAGCATAGAATCATCATCATCTACATGTCTTTTTACCGCATCTTTAGCATTTATATATCCAAGAGATTTAGCCACATCTGACGCCACAAACCAAACATCTCCTTTTGGATCTACAATAATTCTAAGCTCTCCAAAATCCGAACTTTCAAAAACAGAAACTTTATCCATGATAAAAAAATAGGCCCAAAAGAGAATGTCAGATCCCACTATGACAAACCCTAATGAGCCAAAAATATCTTTCAACATCAAACAACCAGAGGTGGGATCTCGTTGTTCATTGTTTCTGGAGCAAAGATAGGAACAGGATCTTAAATAGCAAATATTTTAATACTTTTTAAAACAAACCAGAGCCCGCATCACTGCGAGCCCTGATCTCTAAACTAATACCATGAAAAACTTAAATCTAAAAACTAAAGAACACACAAATGTATGAAAATGTATGCTTTTCACAAAGAATCTGTATCCTGTTCTTTTGTGTGATTCAAGACATGGGATATAGTTCTGATACTTAATCCGGTTTGATTTTGTATCAGATTATAAATATAGGATTTTGAAACTACAGTTCTTAATTGACCTAAATCATTCATAATGTTTTTATACATAAGATGAATGCTGTTGTTACGTTTGATGGTACTGATTCTCATTTCCTACTGTTATTAGTTACGTTCGGTTCTTACTTTTTCCTTATTTCCATAATCCCTTCCTGAAACTAATATTGCAAACTTAATAAAAATAATTCATAAACAATGAAAATATAACTTTTCTTGTATGTTATTGATATACGTACATATATAAGAAAAGTGAGACTTCCACAAGCCTCACTTCCCAAATTATAACTATAAAAAAAACTATATATATACAAAAATTACCTGCATTCTAATTTGTTAAGGTCATCCAATTCAGGCTTGCTTACGGTCATGTCTTGCGTCAAGCCAGATCTGTTTTGGTATGGAGCGTAATCAGTTTCTACCGTCTTAGCCTTCTGAGTAGAATCGTATTTCACCTCCGATTCGGTTCCTGTCAGATTTTGGTAGATAGAGCCAGAACTACTTTCGCCGACTTTAGTGAACACTGTGTTCCCTATTCTAATAAAATTATTATACAACCCTTCTACGATAACATTATCATCCTGATTAGTTATGTTATGATCCCGAACCTCATTTAAGAGATTAGGATGTTTTGTAAAAAGATCGTGATAGAAATCAGAACCGGCATATAACATATCATAATAATCCAAATAGAACAGATCTGTAAAAGAAGGATCGGTACTGCTCATGCTATACTCAAATAGCTGTTCACGATCATTACCTGCCAAAGATAGTTCAATTTGTTTTAATGTATCCGGATCCGAAACAGTAAGACCCAGTAAATGATCTGGTTTAAAGTCAAGATACTTGTATGCCCCTTCGTACACTTCCGTATTATGAAGCTTATTTTCAAGATAAGATTGGTATAAATCGAATAAGAGTAAAGGATTCTCTTTGTCCTGCTTTCTGTTTATGTATCGGCTAAACTCCCGTTCTTCATTAACATACGGGCTTCCGGGAACAACAAGATGACCGAATGCCAATCTGGTAGCATTCATCTCTTCCGTATTCTGAGAATCGGTATAAGACAGGACGTATTTTTTAATAGAATCAGCAAGGACCTTACTATCTACGTTTTTCACGAGGAGCTTATCTAAAACACCATCCTTAAAACAATATTCAGGATAGATACCAGGCGGGAAATAAGTTAGACTCTGCTTGGCAAGCTCGGCAGCCATATCGTATAAATCACTTAAATTATCTCTTTCTACCTTATGATATAGGTTTCCACCAAGATAAAGCAGGGAATGATTTTCAAATGCCAATACCGGATCTATGTCAGATTCCATATAAACGATATTCATATTATCCATATACTCTGGAAGAAACATGACACGGCGATCCCTGCTATCTCCAAGAACGTCATCGATAGCATAAGCTAAGGTAGGAGCATAAGTATCATCGTTGCGTCTTGCTACATAAATATCAAGATCCAACATCAAGCTATCAATTTTATTCAGCGATTCTTCTGTTCCGTCGTATGCTTTAGACGCCCCTACGATATCTATACCAAGACCCACACAAGCCTCTTCTACGTCCCATATCATACTTCTAAGGTCTTCTTCTGTATCAGCATTAACCCTATTTAGAAATGCTGATATACGAGCTCGTAATGACTCAGCGTTAATAGGGCTGTAATAAGCATAATCTTGCAACTTTGACAATGACCGCCTCTTCCCTTCTACTATATTATTATCTTCTAAAGCTACAACCGAAACGATGTTCATATTCGAAAATTCGTTGAACAGCGACAAGGCAAAGCTCTTATCCGACTGATATCTTTCAACTAACTCCGGATATGAATCAGATAAAGATCCGAAAGCAGCATCAAACTCTGAAACAACACTAATACCTCCTACTGTATTTTTTATAGCCTCATAAACTTCAGCCGGATTGTATGATGCTCTCTTTCCTAATTTATTGAAGACTCCATTTTTATACACAACAGGACCGTATGGTTTTTCTACGGTTGTGAAGTGAGAGTCTTTCCCAAGATCGTGTTCGTTATTGGAATAATCTAACAATAGCCTCATAAAAGGGCTAACCTCATTGAGTACAGAAGGATTATCCAATATCCTACTTATTTCCGTCTCATTATACAAGCCGGATCTTCTTAGATTTTCTTCATTTAGGATAAGATTGCCATCCACATAGAAAGAGCTTCTAACTCTATTAATAAGAGATTGTATGCTATATATGGAATTGGATATCATAACACCTCTTACATCCTTAACATCCTGAGCCGTTAAAGGATCAGCAAAATAAGTCTGACGCTTCATATACGACAGCACGTCTTCTAAAAGAGGTTCGCCATTGGGATCGGTATTAAACATCTCCCCTTGAGCTGGGTTATTCCAATGACCGTAATACGACAAAAAATCAGAAGTGTAAGCCTTAGCCCATACCTGAAGGGCCCGCTCGCTGTTTCCTAATACCTTTAAAGCACTTTCGTAAAGAACGGAAGGCTCCCCGTTAGGAGCCTTAACCCGTTTTATTTCATTTTCCTTCTTTTCTATCTGACATTTGACACCCATGTTATGAAAAATATTAAATTCAATAAAATCTATTACATTTCTTTATAAGTTTCGGAATGTACCTTCTTAACAAAATACATTCGTAATCCTTACCGGGTTAAACAATAACCCTCTATCGATTATCCTACGAATTGATTCACAAGAATCACCGACTACTTTTCTCATAATGTTTAATGCTCCATTTACATCGGCATTAATGAGCTTTCCTGTAGAGGATTGAAATAATCCTCGTTTTCTCCTTTTTCCTAAATAGTTTTCATGTTTTCCTATCTTCTCAAATGCAAGAGAATCACATTTTGAAGTATATGATTCTTCATTGATAACTATTTCAATACCAGCTAATTCACATTTGTATTCTAAGTAACTAACTAATCTCGCAAAAGGGATTTGGGTAAACTTTTGGTTATTCTTTTTACCTATATTTACATTTTGTTTCCATCCCTTGTTATAGCCTACAACTAATTTTGTTATCTTGGAATCGATAAGTAAATCAACTATCTTTCTACTGATTTTATGAAAGACATCTTCTATGTACTGTTCTCTATCATAATATAATTTCTTTATTCGTCTTGTTGTTCCTTTTATCTTTTGTAAATCTTTGATACTATTTAATTTAGCTAATGTCTTATTGAATAGCTTATTGTATGATTTAACAAATTTACCGCTAAATAGAACAGTAAAATATTCACTAACTAATGTTACAAGATTGTTTATTCCTAAATCAATGGAAGCTATTTTCTCTTCTCTACCTTTAGACACTTCAGTATCTTTTACCTCATAAATGATTTCTATCTTATATCCACACGCTAACGGTTTTATTCTAATCTGCTTGAAATCTTTTATCAAATCAGAATACTTCTCATATTGAGGAATGGGTATTGAAATATCTTTTGATAGGATTATTTTCCCATCTTTTATTTTGCAACTCTGGCTCGTGTAATACAAATTGAACTCAGAACCTCTCTTTTTGTAATTTGGAAGACCAGGTTTTTCCTTATACTTAGTTGGATATTTTTTGTAATCTTGGACCGATTTGTAATAACTTTTAATGTTTTTATCAAGAATACGAAGAACTTGTTGAGAACATTGCGCTTTTAATAATTTGTAATTGATATTCCCATCCAAGTTCTTAGTATTCTCCATGATAGTATCAAGTTCAAAATAAGATAACCACTTATCTTCTTTAGAAAGTGTTTCTCTGAAAATATATAACGCCTGATTGTACAAGTTATTGCTAATCTTGCACAAAGATGATATATTTTCATTCTGACCTATGTTGAACTTATATACTAATCTCATGATTTTTAATACATTAAATGCTGTTTACAAATCATACATCTAAGATACGAATTACATTTGTATTACAGAATAGAATCTATTATTTTTAATGTTATTTTGCACCATAGTGATAAATATTTTAGGCAAAGTTAATTATAAAACCGACTTATACAATAACGGATCCCAAACTCCTTCTATATAAATCTCTGGAAAACTTAAACCGCCATCACGAAGAGTAGTAACTTTCAAACTGGGAATATTAAAAACAGTGCAAACATCACCAAACTCACGGCTCAACTTAATAGCATTTCCGCTGTTATCAGCTTCATAATAACAATAACAATAATTTTCATTAATGTTTGGATCATATTCGTACCAATATGTTAGATCCTGTATATGATCTTCTATATTACCAATTTTATTTTCACCTAATATAAAAATACCATTATTACTATGGTGATAAACTATAGATTCATAACCACCATGATTCTAATCACTATTAAACATTATATAACTTTCTTCGGAATCATTATCTTTTAATACAGGTCCTATATGTATATGAATTTTATTAAACTGACATACATAAGATCTTTTTCCTCCAAGCCTTTTTATATCTTCATTGGATAACTTATTATAACATCCTCCCACGAAATTATCCGCAGCATTAAAAAATCTCCTTCTCATACTCAACACTCCTTATTTAACTCATTTATCGAATCCGAATTATCAGAACCTTCTACAAGATTCTTATTCCTATCTATCTCTTCCTGGCTCATGTTACTTATCATATTTTGTATTTTTCTACCAGATTGAAATAAAGAACGGATGAATGCGCTGGAACTTATCTTAACTCCAAGATCCGGTTTTGCCCTAAACGCTTCACCGGTACTGATATTATACAAATCATACACACCTGAGTTCATATAGAATTTATATATCCAGTTTCCACCAGCTTTTTTGTACCCTAATTTGGTTAGCTCGACTACACTCATACCAAATTTAATACCATTACGACCCATTATCTTCTCCGGTATAGGTTCTACCTTAGCCGGAACAGATGTATATGCTTCGTCACCGCCGTACAGGAAATAAGGGGTTGTCACCCTTGATATGTGAGTAAGCGGTTCTTCGGATATACGAGGATCGTCTTTTGCGGCCTTAGATTCTTTCCTTGGATTGGATATTCTAATAAAAGGATCGTATGTCAAAAAGGTTAAGCCGTATTCTACTTTATAACCTGACACGCCGTCAAGATCCCTTATAGCCTTAGTCGTATGTGAGTGGTTGATGGTGTCTATCCCGTACCTTGATTCCATATCGGTCATAATACTATTAACCTCATCTCCCTCTACATAAACCTCTTCTCCTTCCGGGATAGAAGTTATGCCGGCAGCCCTTCTAAGTAGCCATAAAGTAACTTCAGCAATGTCAGAGAACTTATCTCCGTTCTTCCTATAGTTATCTACTCTTCCTTCTTCAGATCCAGGTAATTCGACATTTCTTTCAACTTCGACATTTGTTCTGGATTGTCCTTTGCCTTCTCCATCTCCCTTTTTATCGCCATCTTCCTCAGTGCGTACTGCACCGCCTTCTGCACTTCCTTCTTTTCCATTATTTAAAATATTATCTGATTCTGACTCTATAGACTCCACAACAGCATCATACTCTGGAATGCCGCTAAGGAAATCTGCTACGTTATTCAAAAACTCTATTTTTTCCTCGTTTGTCATATCAAGGCTTTCCACGGGCCCCCATATGGCGGGCAAGTTGTTTGATTTTATTACAGTAGAAACATCTTCTATAGTTTGGTTGTCCACCGTAGGCAAAACTTTAGAAACCAAACTATTGATATCAGATTCCATTTTTTCTACTTCCTCTTTTGTGCCATATTCTTTTAGGGTATCCATGCCATTGACTCTAAGAGAATAATTCAAAGCCTTGCTTGGAACAAAATTAATATATTTCAAAAAGTTTTTCAACTCTGATATAATTTGTTCGTCAGATCTTGGCCCAACATAATCCTCGACTACCTGATCTGTTTGAGAACGAAGCCAAGAAACGTATTCTTCTAAAGTCTTACCACCTTTACCGGAAGGAGTGGATATTTTATCACCTACTGTTCCTTTAGGTTCTAATCCCATTTCCTCCTTAAGGCTTTTAGGATTACCTCTCTCACGAAGAAACCTCAAATCACCTCCTACAATCTTCCTTGCTATAAAATCAAAAATATTAGCATAAGGCGGCAATCCCTCTTTTTCTATATGAGATTCTATTTCGTTTAACATAAGAGAGAAGTTTTTCCTGGAGGTACGCTTCTTGCCAGGTAAAGACTGCGCATCTTGTGCCGCAGGAGCCGGCTGAGCTAATGGCGCCGGCTGAGTCTCCCGGGCAGCCCCTTCCTCTGGCATTTCCTCTTCATAAACTTCCACATCTTCTACCTTAGAAGTAACGGTCTTACCCTCATCGGAGAAAGGGAGATCATCTTCTATAAGTGATTTAGGTCTGGAAGATGATTTACCAAACTGAATCCTGATCTTAGGAGCAACAAACATCTCACCTTCGAAATCTATTCCAGATTCTACCTCAGACGTCACAATGTCTTTCACACTCCTACTTTCATCTTCTACCCACTTAACAACATCAGGAACTGTAGATAATTTTTCTATAGCCTCACGAGCTTTTCTAAGACCTGAAATAGGATTCAAATACGATACTTGATACGAAGCTGGATCAAGACCTAACTTGGTCAGATACGCATTAAGATCTTGTATGTCATCTTGACCCATCTGCAACAATTCAGAGTCACCGGATTCAAGCAGCATATCTATAAAAGAAATCCATTTCTTTCCTTCCTCTGATTCCACAGAACGTAGACTAACCGGGAAAAGATAATTAAGACCATTCTTACCCTTGATAACGACTACCGGAACTCTTACATTTTTGTAATTGTTTTTCTTATCGTTTAATATAGAATAAGCAAATGGGAATCCTGTGTATTTAGAACCGTTCTTAAGCACGACTTTGCCATTTAAGACATACCCCACATCAGATACTTTTTCAGCTCCTTTTTCGGTAATAGGTAGATTTTCTACCTGACCATATCCTTGACCGTTTACTCTCATGTTAAACACCGGTCTTCCAGGAAGGGTCTGGGCAACAACATGCGTGCCGACGCCGATGGTAGCTGACCGGCCGGCGTCCTTCTTCCACTTGTTAAAAGCCGTTCTTCTTATTTTACTTATACCATCTATGCCTCCTGTATCAGCTTTTACAACAGAAACGAATCTGTTCCCACTCATGACCTTGATAACCATATTGGACACCAGTTTATTCTCAGCAGATTCTATTCTTTTTTTATCGCCGGACTGAACAGCGTCATTGTATTCGGTAAAAAGAGACTGATTATAAGTATCATTTACATCTATTTCGAGATTAACCTTATCTCCTTTCTTCAAAGAAGATAATGCTTCCTGATCTATTTTATCTACCTCATTCTCTCCGAACCCAACACCTGTTCTGTACGGAACCAACTCATCTGAATCAAGACGCTTATAAACCAAAGAATATGAATTACCCACGTCCTGAATAGACACATCTGTGTAACGGTTGAGAACACGAGCCGATTCTTTGTCTATAGACCATCTCGCATGATAAGGAAGTTCTATCACGGTAGCTGTTTCTCCACCTATGTTAAGGAAATACCTTTTAGTCCCATTAGCGTTCGTTTCAGAGCTTATTTGAATAGGAACCAATGATTTTATAGAAGATATAAATTTATCAGCTCTAAGACCCGCAATTTCATACCTTTCGTTGCCATCATTGGAGATTCTTCTTACCATCAACATCTCTGGATTCTGGGCACTATCTATGTTAGCTCCAGGTGTATTATCAGATTCGTCTAATTCATTTACAAGAGAATCTATATTAGCATCATCCTCCCCAAAATTACTTAACGTAGATTCGGAAATACGACCTTTGTCAATAATCCTGTTTTGTTCAATATAAGGAAGGAGATCTGTGATGTTTCCAACCTGACCAAGATCTTCTATGGTAAATACCGAATCAGCAAGCTTATCTTCGTCAACCTTCTCCCCTTTATCCCGTCTGTTCATTATATCAACATACGAAGAAATAGCATCATCAAGTTCCTTCCTTTGATCTGGTTCTAAATTGGATTTAGCCATATCAATAATAGCTTTATTATCCTCATACACAGATCGAGGTTCAGTAAGTCTCCTAACTTTATCTGATAAATCTTTTATCATCTTAGCCGGACTATCACCAAGATTTGATATATAATCATCAATATCCTGTTTATACTTTTCATATATCTCCTTCTCCCTTGGAGATAAAAGATCTTGATTACCTGTATATATCTTATCTACGATACGTTCTTTAACCTCTATAGGTGCAGACAAAAGATCTTCCATTGCCGACTCATAATCAAAATCAGACAATATATCTTCTTTCGGCTTCTGAGTTATACCATCGTTTAGATGACCAAATACTTTCATGGTAAATGCTTCATCTGAATTTATTTCTCCATTATTCAGAAGCTCATCTATTTTTTCATCCAAACTGATATTATTATCCTCTGTCTGGTAAAAACGATCACTTTCTATAGATTTAGTATTAGAAGATACCATATCATTTAAGAACTTAGAAAATAAAGAAAAATCATGTCTCATGAATTTCTTATCCTGTATGGAGTTCATAAATGACCGTAAAACCTTATATTGGGTAATGGCTTGCTGGTATTTCACCACCATATTTCTTAAATCCTCTGCTTCTTTCTTTCCTTTATTATTCTCAATATAAGTACTTAAAGAAGCTACAGAGTCATAAGCCTTCAATATATCTTCAGCAGTTATTGTTTCGGATTTAAACAACTCAAGAGCTAATACTCCAGGATCAAAAGAATAAAATACTTCTTTATAACTACTAAGAAGATCTTCTGACAACCTTCTATATTCCTTATTAAGATTATCGTATTTAATAGTTTTTTGTTTTATAGCCTCTGCTTCGGTATCATTGCCATCCTCTACTCTTCTCGGAGTTGTAGCCAACCTCTCTATTTCAGCATTCAGATCATTAATCTCATTACGCAATTCCCTTAACTGATTAGCTGTATCAAAAGCTTGACTTGATAATGAATAAAACGTATTTATATCATCAAACAAATTATTGTCATTTACATAATCAGCAATATCATTTGATGCTTCCATTGCCATATCCTCTGCATCCAACCCCTTAAACACAGCATTAGCAACATTAGATCGATAAAGATCAGATGAAGTCTCAGCAGTAATAGCCTCAGCAAAAGAAGAAGCTTTTTTATAATTGGCTAACTTCTTATCAAAATCTTTTATAATATCTTCCTTGTATTTTTTAACAGTTTCTTCATCTACTTTCATTTCAGAAGCCAACTCACTTTCGTCAAGGCTTTTAACCATTGACCTGAAATTGTTAGCCGTATCCTCTAACATTCCCATTCTGTCAGATAATTCAAATTTAGAATAATAATCTGATTCAGGATCATTCATTTGAGCATTAAATTCGGCTAAATTTCGCATAGAGTCTTTTACAGATTGAGAAGTAAAAGCATTATTACTATTAAATTTCTCAACATCAGTATTAATAGTACGCTCTTTATTTCTCCTTTCATATAAACCAAAAGCACCATTTCTGGCTCCAAATAAACCACCAATCAGGGCTCCTATGCCAATCTCTTTCAATCCTTCTTTGGTTGTAAATTGTTCAGCTATGGCCTTAGAAAAAGAATCAACTATAGAAGACGTAGCATCAAGATACGTCTTATCATATCTTGATCTAATAAAATCTTCTCCCATGCGCTGAGCAACACCTTGCATGCCTTCCTCCCATACACCTTCAGATATGGGTCTTTTAGATACATTCCAAATAGTAGCTAAGGATTTCTGGAATAAATTCGCTTTTACCGTCTGTAATCTTCCAGCATCACCCGCTACCTTCTTAGTCCCTAATCCAAACAAATAGCGATCTACAAAACTCTTTGATCCCCTATATGTGTTTGATACACCCTTTAATCCAGGTATGTATTTAGAGGCAAAACCAGTGTCTACTCCAAGATATTTTCCCAGAAGAAGATAATTGGATAATCCAACTATACCCATATTAGCTAAAAATATGCTGTTTGCTGTATCGGAAATAGAACTCTTAAATTCAGCCATCTCAGACTGATTAGGATTCCGACCATACATATTTTTAAAATATTCCTTGTATTTACTTTCAGAGTCTTTCATGAAGGACTGAGCCTCCACGGCAGACTCCCAGCCGGCGCCCACGAACGTATTTACTCCTACCTTGGCCATATTGCCTATGGCCCTGCCGTACATCGCTCCTGCCCTATACGCTCCAAAAGCTGATTTTACAGCACTTGCCGCAATCTTAGACGCCGCCATCTTTCCGGCCACTCTCATTCCTACTTTAGCGCCAACAGCTCCAAGACTTGACACGCCCATCCCACCTGTAAGGTAGGCAGACAGAATAGCTCCTGTCGTAAACGATAGACCATTTCCAATAACATCATTAAAAATAAAATTTGCAGTTCCAAGACTCTGCAAAAATCCCATATCACGCTCTTCTCTTGTATAATAATGAGGAAGAGAGTGGTTTATTCTTTCATCTATATCATTTATGGTCCGTGTAAAATCATTGTCAAATGCAGAAGATAACGTACCAGTCTTTATAAGATTATACGCAGCCGGGATAATACCTACTACTCCTGATACACCATATAATGCTGTTTTTGTGACAAGTTTCCCTATACCATTAACAGCCTTATTCCAAGTAGTTTGCCTTCTTCCGTAATAATCTTCATTATCCCTTCCTGGCATATAACTTTTAAACTTTGCAAGACCGATGTTCCCATCGGATAAAAAGTCATATGCTTCATCTAACTTAATAGTTCTTCCTTTACCAAATACACCAAAATCAACAGCAGATGACTGTTGATTACCAGCTATAACCTCACCATAAGACGTTTGTTTACCAGAATAAGTATTCCTTGATTTATCTTGAATAGATTTTATCATGGAATTTAACTTATTATAAGACTCCTCTTTCTTCTTTCTTGGATCATCTCCACCATTCAGAGCCGATTTTAGTCCAGAAAAAGATGTGTCTACATCAAAAGAAGTATCTATTCCGCTAATATCAGACCCTTTTTCTGAATCATCATCAGGATTTATGGCTGATACCGGGGGAGTATATGAACCTACTTTCATCCTCTCCATCTCTCTTTTTGCTCCCTCAATAAGAGAAGATTCTTCTTCATATCGCGTAGGAACTACGGCATTATACCCTCTTAATCCAGTAGATGGTAAGAAACCTGATTTCTCTACCAATGTCTGTTCCTTATTTTCCATATATTATTCCCTATTTACACTATTCAACAACTTCATCAACTTGCCGTTTTTATTCAAAGACGCAGGTAAATTACCTCCTTCTTTTGCCGCCACCATATCCTTAATCTCCTCTGTTATGGCTGCCACAACAAAATCAACTATTTTTTTCTGAGGCGCAACAGCAAGTTCTTTAGACACATTATCCGCAAACCATACATTAGGAGTATCAAACGAATCTATTAACTCAGGTTTACCATTCTCCATAAGATAAAGCCTTGTCTCATATCCATAACCGTAACTTGTCTTAGGATCATAACCTTCAACCTTTACACCAAGCTTTCCACTGTTATCCAATATATCTTTAGCTGCATTAAGAAGCCAAACCTTTTGTTCTGGCATATCATCTAAATTATTACCAGATTCATTTATCATATCTGATAACACTTTCATCATTGAAGATACAGAAGCATAAGCGGGTGATATATCTGAATTTTCAAGCATCTTCGGATACCACATATTGGTATCACTTCCAAATGTAGGTCTTATAATACCACTTTCATATCCACCTATATCGACGGAAGGAGTATTAATACCAGGATCTATGCCATTATTTATCAACTCTGTTTCAGATACCTCAACAATATCTATTTCCTCTCTTTCACCAGTATGATTAGCAACCAAACTGTAAGTCTTCTCTCCATTGTCGGCTATTCCCGATTCTGTCAAAGAAAATGATTCAATAGTTGCCGATGATGATTTAGATTTACCAACAGGATGCTCTGCCATTTTTTTAGTAAATAGATCCCTGAGAACACCCATCTCTCTATAACCAGCCTCCTTGGAGGTTAATTTGGTTGAATACGTTACTGTGTTAGGTGAATACAGTTCGAGATATTCTTTACGTATCTCATTTATACCATCATCTTGAACCTTAGTTATTTGATTGGCTATATTAATATCGCTTACTACATCACCTCCAACGCTCTCCATTCCGCTAATAGAATACAGTGTATTAAAAAACACCTTTTCTTCACCATCCGAGAAACTATTTTTTACATCATCGTATTTTTTTAAGAAATACCTGCCACTTTTGCTATCCCTCTCAAATACTTTAGATAAATCAATGCCATCATTTTTCACCCTCTTTCTTATAGTAGCTATATCAGCAGGCGAGAATCCTTTTTCATAATATCTTACTCCAGATTCTACATCGCCGACTGTACCTCTATTTTTTCTTAAAATATCATTAAGGGATAACGCTGTAGCATAGGCTATATATTCTTCGGGTTTACCTCCTTCCTTCTGCGCGATCGCATTTGCTATTTCAGATACAATATTATCATAAATCTTATTCTCCTTCTTAATTCTATCATTCTCTATATCCATCTTGTCTACAGCGCTATTAAGCTGCATATAAGCATCTGTGGCAGCTTTTCTCTCTGCCATAGGTAGCTTGTCAAACATATCATTAGAGAGACCTCCATTGTCCTTTATATACTTAAGAAGTTTTTCTTCATCCATAAGATACTTGTATCCTGATGTTTCATCCGTCATATTTCTTGATATGGCAGCTTGAATATTTTTCATGTTTTCAGCACCAAGGGCTGTAGATAGTCTACTTCCGGATGTTACAAGATCTGTATATGCCTTATTAAACTTCTTATGAGTTTCTTCTGATATGCTAATATTTTTAGTTTCGATAGGATTAGCTGAAATAGTTCCACCAGAGTTTGTGCCAACGCCCACCTGCATGGCTCGGCTTCCAGCTCTGCCGCCTGCCGCTCCTGCACCAGAGGACATAAGTTTTGCTATTCTGGCTTCATTAAGCCTATTCTGCATCTTCAGACGTTCTTCGTCTAATCCAAATCTGGCTTCATCCTTATTCTTACCATATTCAAACTCTGCAATATCCCTATTTCTTTCATATTCAAATTCTATCTTCCATTTTTCGAAATTCAAATTAGCTAATCTTTCCCTCTGATTATATTCTTTGGTTTTCCAGTAAAGCTCGTCGGCTTTGATTATGAAAGACGAATTATCATAAGCATATGAAGCAGCAGCATTATTAATAAAATTATTTTCAATAACCTTCATCGCTCCAAGATACGGATCGTAAGCCCTTTCATCCATTCTGCTAAATTCAGATTTCATGGAAGCTATTTCAGATTTGGCTCTCTTTATTTCATTTTCAACCATTTCTTTCTTTGCAGGATCAGAACCCAAACCGGAAAGATCGGCAGTAAGAGCATCAACATACCTCTGCTTATCACTTATCTGCTTATTCATAAAACCAAGAACAGAATCATACGAATATAAAGAGGGATTAGAGTCTACCATGTAAATAGCCTCCACCTGCATCTGCTGCCTTGCTTTATCTGATAACCCTGACAATGCAAAAGAAGCTATCTGTTCAGGAGTAAGCATATCCTTAGTTACTTCTTGTACTGCCCCGGTAGGATGACCATCCTTGTCAAGAATAGGAATCTGAACTTTAGCTCCTTTATGAAGCTTGCTTATAAAATCTATCCTATCTTTTAATTCCTTATTATAATCAGTATAAGGAGTATATTGAAGAGGAGCAAGACGGGAACCAGCCTTTCCATCATTCACCCATTCATTATACGGCTTTAAAGCCGCATAAGCATTCGCAGCAGAATAAAGTTCTGGATTATTTATTTGTAAATCAGATAGCATTTTATGCATTCTCCTGCCTTCTTTTGTGCCGGCAATCGCGTTAATGACCGTATCATCCAACACCGAACTGATCTCTCCTTGTATGGCTCTCGTAACACCATCAGAAGAAAGATCCACGCCTTTGAATTTTTGATTGATGTTAGCAATCACACCTGACATCTTATCTTCCATATAAGCGCGGGCTTCAGGCTTATCTATCTCTTGACCCATAAGATAATCTACCTGGGTATAGATCTTTTCACGAGCAGCATCAACCTTCTGCTGTTTGTACATCATGACGTCCTTAACAAGATCTATGTTGTAAGGACTAACATACGGGGCATATTGCCTTAAAATACTATATTGTGAAGCCATCAGCTATTTCTCCTTCTCTTTTTATATTTATCTTCTTCATCATCCTCCAAGCTCTTCAAATAAGGTGTAGAATAATCACCCATATTCATCACATCCTGATTGCCTTGAACGTAAATAATTTGACCACTTGGAAGCAGTCTCATATTCGGGGCTATGGAAGCTATGGTATTCAACGATGTACGAACATTAAACTTATTCTGTATCTCGCTGTTTATACTATCATAATAACGAGCAAGATTTTCATCCCTTATAGCCATAGCTTTCAACAACCCAGATTCATAACGTTGCCTTTCTGCTATGTTCTTATCATCTGTCTGAACATAAGCCATTTCATTAAACCTATCAGCTTCGTTTATTTGCCTTGCGTTATTGAAATTTACTTCATTAACATACTTGGCTATATTGCTTCCAGCTATGGCGTTCATATTAGCCAGAATAGCAGCCCGCTGGGAGTCGGGCACGTCACCTACTGCGTCTAACTGAGCCGATGTCGCACGGTTGAGCTCGTTGATATACTGATCAGCAGATTGAAGAACCGGGTCTATTCTCGGAGCCTGATGTCTTTCCAGGCCTTCTATCTCCAAGCCAGTGTCAAGGGTTCTTAGCATTTCCGGGAAGATAGGACCGAACGCCGCCGGTCTGCCCTGTCCTTTAGGTCCGTTGTCTTCAACCACCTCCTCTGTATCGGTGTCGGTTGCAGTCGCAGGCGTACTTGCTTTCGGTTTTACCTCTATCCTTCCAGGAGATCCAATCTTAGGCGGTGTAAGGTCTGGTGCTATGGGACCGGCCTCAATAGGCTTCATTTCTGGTTTAACAGACTCAAGAACGAAGTCTATTTCCGGCATTAACCCACTATCTCTTAAAGCAACAAACTTATTATAATCGGAGCCCAGAATCTTCTTAGCGGCATCAGATTTATCACCAAATAAGTCAACATAATTCTTTATCCCTTTTTCGTTTAACAATCTTTTTTGCTCTGCCGAAACAACGTCCAATCCATAATAAGAACGGGTGGCTGTTGTCTGACCAAACTTATCATCTACGGCAAATGAATTATAAGCCTGATTACCTCCGTAGCTTCCGGCATCCTGGCCCCAGAATCCGTACTCATCTCTGAATTTCTTGGCTGCATCAGCATTCGTGATAGCACCTACATCAGCTAACGCCCACAATGCATTTAATTGCCTGTTGTATCCTTTCTGGAAACCTTCTGTATCAAAATCACCATCCGTATTGTACTTGTTAGCCCATCGGTTTATGTCGAGCAAATTAGATACCGCCTTATCATTTACCCTGCCGTATCCTAAATTGCTTCTATGTTGGAGATTCTGGTTGGCATTGACACTGGAATCAGGATTAAGAATCTGCTCACGACCACTAACATCAGATACAGTCATATTAAGAGTTCGTCCAAATAACTGATTGATAAGCTTATTGTAGCCGATAGCATTCTTTCTAAGTTCCTCCAGCTCCTTCTGAGTAGGTCCACCTTCAGCCATTTTCCTGGTTTGCTTAACATACTCGTCATATATCCAGTTCTTAGCATCTGATTCTGCAATATTAAAAGCCTTAGCTTGTTTCTTTACCTGATTCAGATCAACAACCCCGCCATCCCTGAAAAAAGCATCCATCTTCTCGTTACGCTTAGATTCTTCCTGTTTGCCATAAACGATTTCAGCGAAAGAACGAAATTGTGCTTCAAGCTCGTCTATCTCTTTCTGGTTTTCATTGACGTACTTGGAAAGAATAGAAGCATTAAGATTAGATGTGTTTTTGTCTTTTACATCTTCATTTTTCTCTAATCTCTTATATACACGCTCCTGATCTTCGTACTTATCAGACAAACCAATCTTCTTCTTATATCGATCAAGGAGTGTAGCATACGTATCTTTTGACGTTGCCTTAATACCATAATTTTCTCTAACGTAAGAGGCAAACTCATCATCTATCTTACGATAATCGGAAACAATATAAGCCTCTGGCAAATCAACCGGAGTGCCACCATTTTCATGTCTGTTCCCTTTGGCTTCCATAGGCCCTACGGAGTCAGGAGTCAGCACGTACTCGCCTTTCTCTATCTCTACATTCGCAGCATCTTCCATAGACTTGGGAAGAGGATAAATATATTCGCCGGTCATATCAGACGTATCCATCTTCTGACCGTTACCTAAATTCACGCCACCACCTTCACGTTCCCACTTGATGAATTGCTGACGACGCTCCTTGGCAAGTTTTTCCCTCGCTGCCTGCTCGTCTCTGCTGGCTGCATACGCAGCAGATGAAGCTCCCATGATATTACGGGTAAGACCTAATCCTAAACTAACACCAGACAAGGCAGCTTGAGCCACATTAGCACCGACCTTATTACCGGCTCTTATCCGGCCAAGACTTGTACCGAACATTTGAGCTCTGCCGGTTAGATCGGGTGAATAATATGGGGTAGTCATAGGATCAAGAGGATTACCATCTTGGGAACGTTTTTCTTTAGAGGAATCAGCATCAACACCACCTACATTCATTGTATTATCAACGACTGATTTCTCTACGTTTTTAACCATACCCCTATTATCAGCGAGATATCCTGCATATCCTGCATCATTGTTTTCAAAAAACGGATCGGATGTAGGCATACTACTAAATGGATTTATCTCCCCCTCCTCTGTTTCTAAAATCACATCAGAAGGCATATATATATTCTGAATATCAGATTCACCCCATTTATTAACAGGCGTTCCATAATCAAGAATAGACTGAGTAGAGGATACATTAATATCCTGTTTCTTATCCTGAACACTACCGCCAGGAGCGAATATCGGACGATTTTTTATGATTCGTAATTTCATACTATCTTTTTTCACAAAGATAAGAGAAACGAACGAGAAAATCCAACGTTATGGGATACGTTTAAAAATCAATCATGTACGGCAGACAAACCGCCCGAATCAGGGTCGTACTTAAGACCGCATGCCCGGCGATAGTTCTTAAGCGCTCTCTTATACAAAAAAAGCACTGTCTTGGAAACTATTTTCTTCATAGACTTGGTTAAAATCTCTTCTGTTGAAACAGACATCAGACAGCTATTCAAGAACGACCTGACATTGGAACCAAACAAGGTCTTCACCATTTTTCTAAACGTTCTAAAAAGATATGATGCAGAAAGAGCCTTTAACCCATTGCGAACCAACCTCTTGTTCAAATACGAAACAGCCTTGTCAGATAGACATATCCTATTCTTTCCTTCGCTGTCTACCTCTGACGAGAACCACGAATATAAGGTGGTAGAATGTTTCTTTAAATGGTTGATAAAGGAAGTTATAATCCTCTCTTTTAAAGCCCTTTTATGGGCTACACATGCGGCAATCTTCTCTTCTCTTTTCAAAGAGCTGTCAAGGCATCTAAACACCGTCCTATCGTCTCCAATGAAATACTGAGGGCATTCTTCTTTAAACTTAGCTCTATAGGCGGCATATCCCTCCTTACGGAGCACATCTATCTGAGACCGGATATAGAACCTTACGCACTTTTCTTCAGCCTCTTGCACGCTTTTAAAATAAGGAACTGACTTTCTTCCATATCGAAGATAGTCATAAACCATAGCCTCAATAAAGTCATTGTACGGGAAAAATCTTCCAAAGCCAAAGTTCCAAACTATGAAACATCGCACTCTATCTTTCCAGTAATCAGATATGATAAAATTACTACAATATCTCAACTTCCTGTCTTTCTGATAGAAATGATGAGTATGTTTGTCATAAAATAGATTAAAATATCTCAAATTGCCTAAACACTGACCGGCTGGGCGGCGTACTACATTGTACCATAAGTTGCTGAAGCTATTGTATATAACTTCTATTGGAGAGACCTGCTCTTTCTTAAAGAGCTTGTCGTGTAACTTGTGAGGATCTGTTATTTCTTTTAACTTTGTGTCCATATTATTTTTTTGTTTTAGTGCAAAGATATGGTTTTTCATCATACGCTCAAAGAAGAAAATGCACGGCCTTGTATCCGGTTTGAGAGAAATAGGATACAAGGTTTTTTGTTTTATGACGGTTTGGATAAGAGACGAAAGAACGGCTCGAAACGTAACCGACTGACCGTCAGGGGTGGGACATCAAATCTTGAATTAAAACTACGCCTATTAATAGTCTCCGTTTTCCTTAATATTAAGACCATTTTCAATGATCTTACCCATTATATTATTTATATTATTTTATATACTTTACCATTTATTCATATAATTGTTTGCAGTGAATGAACTTAACGACCGAAGGGAGTTGAGTGAGTGAACAGATTGACAAATTACTTTTTCCGTCTATTGTGTTGTTTGCCTAATTGTGTGAAAAGATTGAGTATCGTAACCGAAGGGAACGATACGAAAGAACTTATAATATTCAAAAACGACTGAACCTATCGACGAAGGAGATAGGTGATGGAGTGACGTTAATAGTTATATTAGGTAGCCAGTGGAGAATTAGGCAGGGAGTAGGCGAGACGAGCGCCCATGCCCGTCAGGACAGTGAAAGTACGTAGGTCTGTTCCGTCCAACCAAGGCGATGATAGTTCCATCCTTCACGAAATCGCACAAAAAAGCCGGATTATCTTGATATCGTTCTTCAACCTTCGGTATCCGTATAACGAGTCTCAAATCCGGCTTCGCTTTATTAATATGAGAAATAAAACAATCTTGTTCTAATTATCAGTGACGCCTTTAATGCGAAGTTGTATATTGGGAAGCACGGCATTAATCAAAGCCATTTTCTTATCCTCTTCGCTTTCTTTTTGATGCTGTCTATACATCATGCTGTAATCACTGTCATCACCATCCTTTTTCCCGTCTAACGTCAGTAAATGATTTACGATGTCTTTACCATACGTTTCAGTCCATGTACGGAATCTCTCTTCCTCGGACTGTCTCTCCTGGGACTGGGCTTCCGGGTTAGGGATGGCGGCTGCCACTTCTACCTCTGGAAGTGTTACCGATGCTGCTATTTCTCCATCATCTCCGAATCCCATTTGACCATACAAAGATACGGAATTTTCTTCAATTTCCAAACCAAGATTTTTAGCAACTTCCATAGCATAGTCATAACGATCATCATTTCTTATAACACTCTTATGAGGACGTCCTGCTCCTTGGTTCCAAGCTACTACAGCATCCTTAAGGTTATCGGCGTTCATAAAATCCTGCCGGCTGTAGTTGTAATACCCTGGTCCTTCTTTTCCTTTTCTTGTGTACAAGAAATTAGAATATCCGGTTTTCCCTTCGTATTCGTCAGCCAAGAACTCAAGTTGGTCTTTGAATGTGGGTGTAGAATGTCCTTTCTTTTTGGCGTGCTTGAATAGCTTATCCATGCGTTCGTTGTGCCATTGCTGTATGCCGTATGACGTTCTGTTGTCTCCGTATATGTCATCTTTAAGGCCGGATTCAGCCATGAGGTTACCTATGATGGCGAGCGCCTGTATCTTGGACATGCCGCGCTTATTAGTAAAGTATTCATATGCTTCACGCTGCTTGCCAACTACGCCACCTTCCTTCTTGATGTTGGTATTGTATCTCTTTCCATTCCATGTAAATTCCTTAAGACCTCTTTTCCTGGCTTCTTTAAAGGCTTCACCTCTTGTAGTGGAAATAGAGTCTTGTAGCTCAAGATCATTTTTTATTCCAAGAATAGCATCAACAATAGTATTATCATTTTTATCAACATTATCCAAAACATAAGATTGACTTATCAAATTTGATACGCTCTTTCTGTTTTTATAAGTTCCTTCTTTATCTGATGGAGCTTCAAAAGCATATACAAGTGGATACGAATAATCCGTATCTGGATCTTCTGACATAAATTCGTTTACTGCATGAATAGCTTTTTTGTATTTAGTATCTTTTATACTATACTTCCCAGCATCTTGAACATGATCATAAAATCTGTCTATCATATAGTTGATATATCCACGCTTATCGCTCTTAAATCTCTCTTTATCTCTTTCAAACTCTTTTGGCGGATATCTTTTGTAATATTCTTGAAAAAGTCCCCTAAATTTTCCATCCTCAGATACAGCGTAGGGGTTTCCACCAGATTCTTCAATAATATTTCCAAGTACGGCTTCTATCTGGCGTTGATTAAAACCTTTATCATATAAAGCATCATAGATCATATTCATCCCTTCTACGTCCATAGTACGATGCTTACCCTTACCCACACGCTTCATATTTTCATATTTGGATTTGAATAAATCCCAATCTATTTCCGGCTTAGAAGAATCTCCTCCTTGTTTTTTGGATCTTATCTCCATCCTTTTATCCAAATCATTCTTTGAATCAATAATGGATCTAAACAGGATCTTGTTTGGATCATTCTCTTCGTATGGGATTTTATCTTCTACATAATCCCTTATTTCAAAAGGATATCCTATTGTATCAAGAGTCTTAGTAACAACCCCAACACCAAAAGGTTGATCGCTTCTATAAAAATCGTACTTATCTTTCACAACCATCCTACCTCTATCATCACGGTACATGGTAAAACTTGATAAGCCTGATAAATCATTTAAATCTCCGTAAGCATCCGGTATAAAATTATATTCGTTAAATACCTGATGTTCCCCGGTTCTGGCTTTTTTTAAGAGATCTATACCCTCTTCTACCATTCCAAGTTTCCTACTTGTTACATCCCTTAACTCCTCCAAATCAGATACGTCCTTGCCTGCAACTTTTCCATCAATTATCTTATTATCTAAGGAATCAAGCTCCTTTCCATATTTTTTAGCCATTTTCTCCCACCCACCATTTATCCTGTCAGATATAATGGATTTGATATTGTCTGGTATTCTAACAATCCCGTTTTCCTCTTTCAGGTTATTTGGTTGGTTTAAAAATCTAAACCAAAGATTTTGACTAAAATCATCTACATTGGCTTTCGGAACATCTTGACCAAAAAATTCCATTATTTTGGTTTTCAATCCTCTTTCATTGGCATACACGTCAGGTGTTATATTAGATGCCAGATATTCTCTAAGTCTTACAAACGGACCAATTTTATTCCATAATGTTTTTGGTTGTTTGTCCTTTACATAATTTTTATTTTTCTTTGCCATCTTTTTCTTCCTCCTTCTTGAATTTGTGGTAGGCATCACAAACCTTATCAACTAACCATCCCATCAGATAGGCGGCATGCTCATCTTCTCCGGCTTCAAAACTGTAGTTAATGTTAAGATACTTACAATAAAGGGAAAGACCATGCAGACATTCGTGTCCTATGGTTCTCACATCCATGTCAGACAGCGAATGAAATAAGAAACATATTTCTTTCCTGTGATTGGTTCGGTTTCCCACGAAAATAGTTCTGCCGCCATAATCGTCAGTCCATCCTTCCCAGCTCTGATCTTCTACTTCCAAGTTGGCGAACGTCTTTGCTATATACTCTTCATCTGCTCCAAGCAATACCCTTACATTATAGGGGTATATATCATTTTTATATAATACTTGTTTCATAACAAACTGTTTTTCAACAAAGGTAAATAAAATAGCCGAAGAATGCCACCATTCATTCTCCGGCTTATTATAATGGAAATCTTATTATGAAAACAATACAAATGTAAGATTTATATTTTTATCTTCTTAATTTCCTCAATCATATTCTTATATCCGCAGAACTTGCTGTTAATAACATCGAAAATAGATTCTGACCAGCCAGCTATGTTCAAGATATTAGATCCTCTGTAAAACATCTCACTTCCATATCCTTGAATAGAAATAGAAACGATCTTGCAATTTGGATTTACTTTCTTGAACTCTTTCAAAAGTTCGGCGAATTTGCCATATCCATAACTGGAGCTTTTCTCCCATACAACAGATTCACCGTCTCCTATCTGCATATCTGAAATAACGTACAAGTTATCTATTTTGATCTTATCTTTAACGCACTTATCCAAGAATGCAAAAAGACCGTTTTCAGTGGCACCACCGCATTTTACTCCGGCAGTAAAAGATTTTTTGTTGTTCCATAAAACACCTTTACTTCTATCATATTCGTAGTTGATAAGTTTGTCACCAAACATACCAATAAATACGTCAGGAAGCACAGAAGCAATCATACAGCCAAACAAGTTACCAATGACAGCCGTATTTGTTTTGCTAAAGGCAGACACTTCAGAAGATCCTCCCATATCTCCACGTACAGAGCCAGAGTGGTCAATCAGGATAGCCGACCGCCCCTCCAATACCGGAAGGTTCTTGCAGGAGATGGTTATGGCTTTCTCCAACGCATCTAAAATCTTATCTTTGTTACGCGCTGTTAATTTAGCACGTTTTTTATCCGACTCAAATACGATATCATTTTCGGAACCATCAGTGCCCATATTTTCAACCTCTTTGAAAGCTGAAGCAAAACGGAAAGGAAGCATCTTCGAATTAAGCACCTTCTCTTCTATTGTAAGCTGCCTACAAACTTCATCTATTTGATCAGGTGCGTATTTGATTATGTTTACAAGGTTACGAACCATATTAAAAATAGGCATACCTTTCACATTAGAAACCACGTCCCGAATAGCGTCACCTAAAGCTTCTTTCTTTTCCTTATTGTCTTTCTTATTCTGTCCGGCTTTAGACATTTCTTTTTCAAGAATCTTGCTTTCGTATAATCCAGACAAAGATCGACCTTCTATAAGGTACTGGAAAGCCGTTTTGTTAGCCTGATTGCCTTTGGGGTGAAATAAGTTTACGAGGTCAACCATAGTAATAACCCTACTGTCCATCTTATACTTATCAATCCGATACGGATCAAGACCTTCTAAAGCCGTCTTAAATCCTTTCTTAATAGCGCTGGATATACCTCTTAACTTCTTTGGATTTTTGTCGTTAAGAGCCGCATAACAGCCAAGGATTTCGCTCATATCATCAGGACGCATAACGATCTTATTATAGAACCTTGAAGCCCATTCCTTACCCGATGCTTTGCTGGCAAGGACAGAAGCCATAAGATGCGTTACTGACCTAAGCTTTCCTTCTTTCCTGACATACAATGCTGTTTGTGCTGCGAAATACGGATCTATTTGATCCATAAGGCTCTTAATTCTTTCTACTTTATCTTTTTCTTTCTCATAATAAGAATCAGATAACATGGTAGTCATTACCGTAGACACCAACTCTTCTTCTGCGTTAGGCTTATACGCCTTCTCTCCCATGTGATTCACGATCGCAGGTTTAACACCTTCATCCTTTTTGTTAAACTTTCCCATTTGTTGTTGTTTTCTTTAAAGTGTTATACAAAAAAAGCAGTGATATTACTACCACTGCTTGAAAAAATATATCAATATGAATACTCAATGAGGGAAAAGCTGAAGTTAGTGTAAACAATGAAATAATGGATTTGAACCATCGACCTATACTTTAAAAGAGTATCGCTCTATCCATCTGAGCTAAATTCGAAGTAACTAACCCCATCACCACTCATTAGTTTTTATATATTTCAAACAGAGGAAAAGCGGAGCCGGATCTAAAATGAAAATATTGGATTCGAACCAATGAAAAACTTTTTACCTAAAGCCGTGTTATCCACTACACTAATTTTCGAAGTAACCGAACTCCTCACCATCTGTATATGTTGTTAAAACAGGGATAATTTGGAAGGTGTTTGAAAGGAGGTTTTAATCTACCAACTGATCTAATCTTTCTTGCATGAAAAATACAGGACTCGAACCTGTGACACAAACCGAAGTATCACCTTCCATCACCACTGTCTTATATTATAATCTCTCTTGATTACGATGCAAATATAGACACTAAAATATGATTTACAAATTAAAATGATTTAAAATAGATTAATTTGAACAAATTAACACACAGACAACATAATAGACAGTATCGTATTGTATATTTGCGTATAACATAAAAAAAATAAATATATGGATAGATATATTGTTGATTTACTATTAAATGAAGACAACTCTCCGTTTAATAGTAAAAATTTTAAAATAATAGAATTTGAAGAAAATGACAATGAGAAAGTATATAACTTATTCAATAAAGTGTACGGAGAAAATGTAAGTATTATTTTCATTGATAGTGGATTTGGAATATTAACGTTTATAAATGACAACATGGTTAGACAAGTTGATTTGTATATCATGTCGCAATCTTTATCCGTTATATACAAAGAGGCCATAGATATAATATCCATATTGTTCGGTGAAAACGCATCACTCCTTACAGTATGCAACAAACCAGCCCCAGTCACGCATGATAAAAATTCCAGTGGTGATATTAATACCTATATAATAAAAGATAGTTCGAGTGGTTTATTTAAAATAGGAAAAAGCCGTAATCCTATTGAAAGACTTAAAACACTATCTATTGGGAATCCTAATTTATCTATAATAGGAGTATGCAATAAAAATGTAGAATTATTAATACATAAAGAATATGATTCAGTAAGAGTCGATGGAGAATGGTTCAGGATGGATAATAATGATATTTGTCATATAATAAAGAAATACGGATTTATATGTGTAGAATAAAAAAATCATCCTCTACTTATTGAAAAGTAGAGGATGATACGATATTATCTATTCTTAATCTTATCTTCAGAAATCAACCACTGGAATATAATCTTTCGGTTGCTAATTACTTTCTTTATCCTCATCAGCATCCAACTTCCTCTTAACCTATCCAGCCATGACCGTCTGAAATTAAGGGCATCAGGATTAACTGACTTATTTATATCGTTATCGTCCTTGATCCAGATAGGTGTTTCAGATCGGTCATCGTCAACCCTGTTGAAGAAGTCATTTAACTTATGTCTTCTATATACCTCAGTATCCAGGACCTCAGTATAGTCGCCTACGATCTTCGGATACGATATACGTTGCGCTAAATTATTCTTTTCTTCTGGAACAAGATGAATTTCACCTGAGTTGTTTGTGTCGTTGTAGATAGTTATCGTATCTAAACCTACTTTCCTGTCAAGAGTGTAATTCACATCATCGACGTATTTCCTTGCATCAAGCTCGTATTCTACAGAAGCCAACGTAGAGCCATTATATTTCTCTTTTATCGGCACTTCTAATATAAATGGATATGTTGCTCCGTAAAATGTCTGAAAGCTCTTATTCGTCAGCAAATGGCTCCATAAGCCACCTTCTTCATCCGATGCCGGGAAGTTTATTCCTGTCTGGAAATATTGTTGCTGTTCTATATAATAGTCGGGGCAGAATGAATAATAAGAAATCCATTCTTGTTTCAGACACGAATATCCGATAGTGAACGATACGTCCTTGAAATATTGTTCGTCCTTTAAAGATATTTCCTTATCGTTTGACAGCACCTCTGTTTCATTGTATAAGAACCTTCCACCATCATATTTATAATATGCCGGGTTCTTAACAGGTATATAATCTTTTTTCGTGATAAGTACCCTCTTATACCTGTTATCCCATCCAAGAGACAGACCAAGACCGATAAATTTATTGTCTGTATCTTCTTCTGTCATCTCTGTACCGGTTAAGATATTAGTTATTCCGTATCTAAGAATCTTAAACGGAAGATGACGCTTAAGCCAATGTCTGATACCTACACTAAGTTCCTTAAGATTACGTCCATTAGGATCGGTCATAAACACCTGTGCTCTTTTAGTATCTACCCAGAAATGACCAAACTCTGAACTAATTATTTCAGTGCTCTGGGTTCCAGAATAACCAAGGTCGGTCGTGTTGTACTCCAGAGGCCGGGACGCGAACAGACCGCCGGTGCCCATCTCGGCCTGCCCTGGGGAGGTACGCTCCTTGATTACGTCTATGGCGTTATGGAGTGAAACCTGATCCTCGAACCTAACAAGAATCTGATCGGATTCAATACGCTTCATGTGAATAAGCTTGCCGTTGCTTGTAGGAAACTCATGATAATCCATAGGCTTGTACGTCAGCCACGGATCTGTTTGACTGTTTTCAGATACATCAGCCCTACTCCATATAACACCATTAGGACGTTGGTAAGCACAGTCATAAAAACGTCGTTCGTACGTTGCCGGCAATACATTTGGTGTTAGTGTCATCCTCGACGAATAGATAGGACTTATCTTGTAATCATTATCCCTATGGATAGATACGTTCTTTTCTTGTGTCCACCAAACAAAATCTCCTACTTTTGGATAGAATAATTCATGAGGCTGAGGGCCCTCTAATCTGAAATTACAATTTATTTCAGACTCTACAAGGAACTGAGGAATGCCATAGAACCATGTATAAAATCTTCCATTAACGTACCTGCCGGATGTGTCACCATTTAATTCGTATAAGCTCTTCCTGTTTGGATAAAAAGCGTATCTTCCTTTATTAGATGATGTCCAGCTATTGAAACGTTCGTTATCTATTGTCTCAAGAGCGTCTTCTCCAGTATCATAATTAACAAAATATCTTGGATACCCTACATTTCTGTAATCCATGTATGGGAATGGTATCATGTCTCCAATACCAAAAGCGCTATTATAAAAAACAGGGAATTTTCTTTTTAATGAGAATCTTGTTATTACCGTATCGCCACCGAACATCAGTTTCTTTTCATTAGTGAAAAAGCCACATCCACCTATGGAAATCCATTTTATATCTTCTATCTGTCCATATTGATCCGGCCTATATCGCATAAGTCTCATATACGGAGAACAGATGTACGATACTGTTTTGGATTGCTCGAATGTTCTTCCTGCTACAACATCACTTCCAGCAATAACCGAATCATCTATGCGGCTACTGTCGTAATTGTAAACATAGTTCGGATATTCCAATAAATATTTCGATTTACCATCTCCTTTTTCACCTGGATCACCAAATGATAAAAATAACGAAGATTCACGATCTATATTATTAACGAATAAGAAACGTCCCTCATTATCATTTCTACCGGTTCCCCATTTAGAAGACATACTGGCATCCATCATCGGATATACGCCAGACTTAATGTACTTAACAGAAGATAAACCACGGGCAAAATTTCGTTCATACTTATCCTGATCTGTTATGCCTATCATTGAATTATATAATCCCACAGAAGTATAATACCATGCATGATTACGTCTTGGTCCATTGTTTATAAACGTATTAAGCCAATCATAACGGTACTTACCGTACAATATCGGGCCTTTAGCAAGAGTCTGACTGATGGTTGACACCATTGAAGAAAACAGCATGGCCACGCTTAAATTAGTCAGGAATCCTCCTCCGGTAAGACCGGCCGACCCTCCTATGTATCCAGACTGCGCCCTTATCTGAAGCTCTTCTGCTATCATAGCTGCTATTGTGGCACTTGATTCAACTGCGGCAAGCGACGCAGCCATCGTGTATGCGGCAGGACCTAAGATAGTCCATTTTGGATGATCTTCTACAGGTACGAAACTGCCCACAGACATTCCTCTTTGAAACCCGTCTATACATACTTCATTTGGAAGTTCTGGCTTGTTGAAATAAATATCAGGTGAACAGAATGAATACCACACGTTTCCTCCTTTGTCGAAAGGATGGGATATAAACTCGTCTCTTTTGCCAGACGTATAATTATATTGATCTTGTGACAGGTCATTATATGGGTAATTAGGATAGATATTCACATTACCATCGTCTCCTATGTATCTAAGCATATCATAGGCTAATCCTGAAGCCACAACCGACCTATTTAGTCTCCTATCTCCACGATACAGTTCATATCCTACAATCGTATTTCTTTGTTGTTGCGTAATCAAACCAGAATCCACTGCAAAATCCAAAAACACTTGTATGGTGTTCTCATCTACCATAATACCTACCGGATATATTTCAGAAGCTATGTCATATCCACGTTCATCACTGTTCATGAATGGTATATGCTTATTATCTGGAAACCGGTAATGACGTATAGGTTGCTGGCAAAATACGGTAGAAGTATCTACCCCTCCATAAGAATGACCCTTGAAATAAGATAATCCATTTTTGTCTGACAAAGGAGCACCATAATATTCTGTTAACTTATTCATAATATTAGAATAAGCTTCTGATTTTTTTGGATCACCATAAGATCTGCCTGTGTCTATTTTCATCCTGCTACTATCATAAAGTTCAAAATTAGCAGGATATTTCTCAGATGATTCCCAATATGCAAAATCCCCGTATTTATAAGGACGAGGCTTGCAATTGATGGGCCTATCTCCACATGTCTGACATTTTGATGCAAATAAGACAGTTGATCTAAGTGTTATAGAATCCACAGACAAATCAATCTTATTTACCTCCTTTTCTCTTATACCAAAAATATACGGATATATAGTTTTACCTGTAGCAAAAGCGACTCCAAGAATAGCACGGGAAGGCTTCTTTCCTTCTTCTTCCTCTTCTTCTGGGGTATCATAATTTTTATAAGAACAAAATTGAATTTGTCTAAACGTCATTATCCAAGGAACTGCTACAATAGGAGATTCTATTGTAACATAAAAATAATTTTGACCTATAGAATCAAAAAACTCTTCATTTATTTCTCCGAAAGCCGGTCTTGCTATGTTAACAATAACGGAATGAGATGATTCATACTCAGGTCTATCAAATTCAACTGGTACTATTCCAAGAGGGGACCATGTTTCAACATCCTTCCAAAAAGAAACACGAACGTAATTGGTAGACACAGCATCCATTATGCCATCTACCTTTCCAAGAGCTTCAAGATAAAGAACTTTGTTCTCGTCTTTATAACCTTCTATGTCCCACTCTTCTGGTCTATTGATTCTAATAAATCTTGCATTTGTCATTACATTTCTGACAAACTTCCATACCACAAATTCAGATGCGAATCCAATATTAAGCTTATCCCCTGTAGGATTATTAAATGTAGCATTGTTTACATACCCTTCAAATTTCCAATCAGTTTCATCTATACCGGTATCCGAATTTTTATATATCATATCTTGCAACTTCTCAGAAGCTTCAGGCCAAAATTGCTCAATACAATACCTGGGTCCGTTCTTTGATCTATACTGATTATTTATGACTGTACTGGCAGATCTACCGGCTCGCCAATCTCCTACATCATTTATCTTTTGGCTCCATCCATCTATATGAAGAATATAACTTCCAAGAAGATAATTATAATTCTGAAAGTTGTTATAATCAGTTCTTGACACAGTAGGATCAGAGCAATAACTCTCAATATAACATCCGCATATACAAGGCATGGTATCTAATACGTATATAGCATCAGACACGGTTTTTAAAACAGATCCAGGTTGTAAGTATGGATAAAACTCAGAACAAAGGTGTTGATTGCCATCACCTGATATGCTGCCAGCGCTATACCCAAAAAATGCTTCCTCCATCCATTCAGATAAAGAATCCATTGTCTCGTAATTAAACAACACAGAATACTTATTCTGATTTTCTCCTCCTGTGGTATATAGATAATCTGTAGAGACGTGTTCCATTTCGCTAAGAACCTTATAGATATAATCTTCTACAAGGCCTGTTATTAGTGGAACTGGAGCAGACAATATAGATTCTTGACGATGGGGAACTTCGCAGTCTCCTTCCATTTCTGGCAACCCAATATGATCAATTGGTTCCATATAATCCTGTGTTCCGTCTTCTCTGTATTTGGTAGCTATATCGCATATCTGTCTTTCATTGTCTCCATTCTCCTTATTGTTACAAGCTACAAGACCTATATTTTCAGACAAATAATTTATAGGGGTTCCTACAATATCATCATAATCGATAATAAATCTTGATTTCCCTTTAAAAGTAGCGAAATTGCTTTCCACTATAACAGTTTGACCTACAGTAGCCGGGTTGTTACACTCTTTCTGTTCTTCATCTATAACAACCGCATCGTCGTCAATCAATACCCCATCTCCTGCCGTATTGCTATACTGCCATACATATTTTCTTTCCACTCCTGAGCAATCCGGAGCATATGCGTTTATAGACTGGTATGGGATACTGTCTTTGTTCATTTCCTCTCTTGCCTTATCAGAAGGTGGGGGAACAAGAACGAATGCTGGAGTTTTATATCCGGTGGATGTCTTAAACGAGATAGAAAACGGATACACTTCATTCCTCATATATCCCACATACAACGAACAAGCATTACCATCCTTATATAGATCTTCGTGGGCTACCGATGCCTGCCATTTTAGAAAATGCCCCATAAGAGAAACTACAGGCTGCAAATTCCATTCTTTTTCTGCCGTAAGACCATATTGAAGAAGACGATTTCCGACTGACACTATTCCTCTTGATGTATTATATATGGCTCTTTTTAAAGAAATGTGTTCAAATGTTGTCCTCTTATTATTAAGATCAGAATAATAGTATATAGTCTTCTCTGTAATAGGATGAATACCTTCTATAAAATAATCAACTACAGGTTGTGTTTCGCCATTATATCCTACAGTATTCTGAATAACAGCCACCTTGTAATGGCTGACTTGCCTATCCAAATTAGACACCTTAAGCCTTATACCAAGATTAGTTCTTTCTCCCCATTTACCATCATTTATCCTAATATATTGTTCGTCAAATACATGAACAGGGTTAGTTAATGAAGTATAGTTAGTTTTCTCGTTACCAAATTCATCGCACAAGGCCACAGCAAACTGATACACGCCCGCACGCAGGCTGCCCCCGTACTCTATCTGTACCGGCTCTACGCATGGCTGGTCCAGTAGCGGAAACACCCTAAGTTTCTCACATGCCAGAAAACAACCATTCTCCTGCATGAACTTTTTCCTATCGTATTCTTTATCGCATATCTTATACCCATGATAATGATACCATATATCACCTTCATCATCAGGAGTCAGAGCCTTGTCTACAATAACATACCTGGGAGGATTATAATCGTCAGTCCAGTAAATACATTTCCCACATTTCTCTGTCTTTATTTCTATGGTTTTTATAGGATGATAGATAGAGAACTTAAGGCACGGATCTTGCTCGTTGTCTTCCAGCAAGGTCTTCATGCCAGAACACAACGACTCCGATCCTTCTACCATAGACTCTATATCGGAATCGGATAAGATACTTGTATCGGATTCAGGCTTGAAATAAGTTATTTTAGATACGCCTGTTTCAGGATTTGTTATAAAAAAATAGATATTGCCTGAAGTAAGATCATTCTTGTAACCAATAACTTTAAACCCATCAAAATCAATGCATTTAAGATTACTGTGCTCGTTAGATCTCATCCCAACATTACCATCCTCGGATTCGATGTTGGCATTCAAGGCAAACGTATAATGCTGATCCGTAAGACTCGACGGATGCAGATCTCGGTTCATACCTGTTTGAGGAACCGCTATGTTTCTGTTATCTTCTGCTGCCATTTTATAACTGTTTGTCACAAAGATAGCAAAAGAGATTTAATCATGGATTTCTAAAGTAGGTGAAGAAAAGAAATACATTTTCAGTCTCCTACTTTATCGACCACACCTACATAAAAATCGGGGATAGGATTATCATTGAAATTTCTTATTTGAATATCAATATAATTATAGAAATAATTATCAACTGGATCCATTATCGTCACATTACTTTCTAAAACCCCGTCTTTGTATGAATACAGTTCCTCATGTTCGGAATCAATGTAAAAAATATATCTTGGTAAATCCTGGGTATTAACTGTTAGATGATTATTAAACAAACTGCATTTAGAATGATCAGCAGACAGAAGTAACAATAGAAATGTATATGAAGACTTATCTCTTATTATAATATCACGATTAGATGATACATTAGACAAAACTTTGGATAAATCAAATTCTCCAAAACTTATCTTGAATTTCTTTCTTCTTATTGGAGTTATATATACTGGACTATTAACTACAATATTATTCCATTTAAATTGACTCCCTTCCATTACAGGAGAGAAACAATTACCCATCACCATATTAACATTTTCAAATCTTCGTCTCATAACATCTACTTACGATTTATATCTTTTACCCCTAATCAAAACAGTACCATCACCGCCGGCTCCAGCATAAACCATAGAGTATCTGACGCCGCCTCCTCCGCCGCCATAACCTCCGCCTCCTTTACCGGATCCGTTTGTTGATCCTCCTGTACCAGATCCTTCATCGTAATCGGATATTCCGCCTTGGAATACTACTCCGGTATTGGTTTCTCCGCTTCCACCACCGGCATTTCTTTTACCGCCGGATTCTCCAAAATCTCTGGTAGTATGACCTTGACCTTTGATTATTCCATACTCTTCTCCATTAGTGTCTCCACCATCCGAAGCACCATCTTGCGTATATGACGAACTGCCGGCACTACCACCATCTCCTCCCCTCCACTTATTAGCTCCCTTTCCTCCATTTGCTCTATAAGACGAGCTCATGAATTGAGAATAACCACCATCTTTACCAGGAGAATTTTGTTCGGCTTGATAAACTTTTGCTCCTCCTTCTCCTACTGTTATAGAAATAGATTGACCAGGTTTTACAGCAATAGCTTCTCCGTCTTTCCAGCCTTTGTTATCAGATTTGAAGGTCTTGGTATAACCACCTCCACCGCCGGCAGAGCTGCCACTACCACCCCCACCAACTAAAAAGACGTCTACGGAAAAACAGCCTTCAGGAACTATCCATGTGTAATTCCCGGCTGGATAAAACCTTATGATAAAATCTTCAAGCTCCCTGTCTTTATTTTCAAATCTTCGCCTCATGTCACACAAATATATAGAAAGAATCATTGTGATATATACTACTCTCTGTTGCAGAAGTAACACAATCAACATCTTCATCTGCATTATTAATAAGATCTCTCATTCCATCGTATCTATTAGAAAACATAAAAACGTACCTCTGATCATTTATCTGAAACTTGTATATAATACCCTGTTGTTCACTTGGAGCAGGATAAGGGTCAAATCTAATCCATATTGCCATTGGTTCATAACCGGTAGAGGTGCTTGAAAACGAAAAAGAAACTGGACTCTGAGTATGAATATTAAAGGCTGTTCCTTCTCTAAGCTGATTCAGTACACTATTTATCTTATCCTGGCTAATTGTATCGGATTTGATTTTATTCATTAAATTAAATAATCTGATTCTATCTCCAGGCTCGATTTCTGTTTCCACACAATGATAAATAGCTCCATTACCAGATCTCTGTTCCTCAAAATATCTTCTCCTACTCATAATGATACTCCTTCCTATAATAACCGAGGAAACTAAACCCTTCCGACTCCTTCCTCAAAACATCATGCTTATTCCAATACTTTTCTAAGTCGAAAGCCTCTCTTTCGAATACGATATTATGATATGCCTTATCATGATCGCGATATATGCACAACCTAATCAGGTACTCAATTAAATACCATGTATAGTATAAAAATATTGGAATAAGGGACAGCCATAACATCCACCATCCTGCATTACCGAATAAGAGACACAATCCTATTGTAAGCAATGATATAAACATACCAAAACAAAACATTGTATGATACTGATTGTAATGTGCCTCCTCATGATATTCGGTTCTCAATGATATACTATCACGTTCGGTAAATACGGCTCCAAATAACATAATTGTTTTGTAGCCGTCAATGAACGTAAATAACTTAGCTATTTTTGATTTATAATATATTTTCATTGTCAAAAAATATTTTATACCAATTATACAAAGTTAAAAACTCTATAGGAGAATTAACTCCATCCCATTCCCATTCCTTAAGGTATGACTCTAAGCTACTTCCATCAACGTCTTCACCTCCATGAAGAAAAACCAGATGAGGCATAAATAGCTCTCCCCCTTCCAAAGACTTGTTAAACTTATTAACAAGCCTCTTTATGAACTTAGGGCCGTACCATGATTTTTCATTTGTGGATCCAAGACAATAATAAGAATTGTTTTTAACTTTAATACCAAACCATTTACATATGTATGGATGATATACTCTATCTGCTAAGAATATAAATGGCTTATACCATAGGCAATGCCAGAATGTACTACACTTGCCTCCAAACTTCTTAAACGCCCATCTGAACCCTCCAGAGAAGTACCAGTTGTTAGCACCTCTCTTAACCTTAACTTTGTATTTAAGATTCTTGTTACGATTACTAACCCTATCCCACGGCTTAACCTTATCGGTGTCCATATCAGGAAGAAATGTCCAATGATGAAGCAAGGCGCTGTAATAAGGATTGTATATCTTGTGTCCGTTTCTAATAACGTACTCAAAAATATCGTATCCTACTTGCCTGGCTTCTTCAAATCCTTTTTCTGACAAGAAAGCTAATATAGGAGCCAGATTCCAGATCTGATCTTGTGAAGTGAATGGGGAGAAGCATGGATCTTCGTCTTTTAACTCTATACCATTAGTGTACCCGGAACTTATCTTGGTAAGACCGAATTTGCTTGCATCTTCACTATGGATATCGTCTCTTAAGAAAAATCCTTTTTCGAATTTGAAATAAATACCTTTATTGCTATTAAAAAATAGATCATAAGTAGTATCGGCAAGACGAGTAAGCACCAGTATGGCATTACGAACATCATCTTCTGTCTTGTTACCAAGAACCATTTCCGTGTATAGGAACTGGAGATACTGAGCCAGGTTAATGGTTCCGTCTCCCACCCATCCTACCCCGTTCTTCACCGACGACAGTGGGATGCACGAGGCCTGCTCTGTGTAACTGGAATCGTAAACGAAATCTCGGTAAAACACCTCCTTGATCTTATTGTATTTATTCCAAAGACTTTCCATATCCTAACCTATAACAATAACACAATCACGCTTTTCCTTATTATAAACCATCGTACCCATCTTAGTGTACAGACCTTTTATATTTTGGTAATTGGTTTCACCATGAGCCGAAACGTTGGTAGTAATGCTGTCGGAGTAAACTTCTTCGCCGCCTTCGTTAATGAAGTTAAATCCTTGTTTAACCATCTCTCCTCCAAGGTAGGCTGTAAAAGACACAACGACATTTCCTCGCCCTCTATTCCCATACCAATTACCATAGATATCGGCATTGATATTAGGTTCCGACTCGTCTATGCCCGGCGCTGATAGCAAGGTCTTCATCTTAATAAGTGCCCCTTCGAGTCCTGACTGCATGTTATCACCACCATAAATAAGGTAATCACCTACCTGTTGTTGGGTAGTAGCCCACTGCTTACTCCATCCAACGTACTTGTTATCCACATTTGATATGCCTGTATTGGTAAAACCGGTTGCAGTATCAAAATCGGAACCGTCTTCTGATTCCCATCCGTATCTAAGAACAAGATAATCGAACTCAGGGATTACAACGACCTGCTCGCCGGCAGCTTGTGTGATTGTAACGTTCTTACTCTCTCCACCAGCCGTTACCTTAGCTACGCCTCTACGATCTTCAGCTACCGGATTAGGGCCGGCTGTGAAAATGATGTTTGCCGGTCCTACGCCTCTCATTTTGTCGGCAGTTACTATTTCGCTTGCACTAACTTCTAACATCTTATTTATTTTTTAATATTTCGAATACGTATATCCAACTCGACAAAAATACTATTGGGCAATACATTGTCTCTACCAAACTCGCATCTCCTTTAAATTGCCTGATTGACCAAACAATCATAGATATAATAACACCAAGCAAGTATATAAATAGAACTACTTCCGTCATACCAATTTAAGTATATTGTCAATTACAGGATACGCCTTAGTATATATTTCAAACTCAGCACGGCGCCGCCTAAGAGGTTCGTACATGCCTTTTAATGTCATACCCATCATCTTAAGTTCGGTCTTAGCATTTTTCAGCTTAACCAAATCTTGCTGTGCATACAACTTGAACAAATCGGCAGCCCCTTGTGCTTCTCCATTATACATCAGTTCCTCAAAGAATCTCATCTTTACAAAATTATCTACATAATCCAATACCAGACCTTGAGGCGTGTCTGGTATAATTATATTAGATTCTCCGTCGAAAGGAAGAGACCGGTACTGCATGTAAATAGGACCATCGAAATTGGCATACAGGAATCCGTTTACGATATTTATCTCATACGGACTATCCTTTATTACCTTATTCCGGCATTTACTTAAACAAGAATCACGAAGCATAGGCTTAGCAAGACCTAACATTACCGGCCGGTCATAATAGCAACGAACTTCATGATCGCGATCATGAACATTGATATAAAATTTTTCAACTATCACTTTCTCGCATTCGTCTTTACAACATTCATCGCAAGAACACCACCTATAACTTCTTTCGGTACGTTCTTTCCAAGCTATTGTATTTTGAAGTTCTGATATCACCTTGTCACCTTCCGGCACCTCATATCCTTTAAAATCGCATTTAAAAGCCAGAATAAGATCAAAGTAATCACCGGGCATACGGGCCTGCCCTCGCTTGACATCCACTACCGCTTCTTTGCGCATAGTAATATCGCCTCCAAACTTCTTCAGGGCAATTTCTACCCATTTGTAGATGGATACCTCATCTATCAGATCACGCTTGTCAAATGATCTTAAAGACGATTTTAACTCTATGATATAATTTTCGACTGTCATAACAAAAAATATGGAGGACAGGAAATGAACCTGACCTCCACAAAGATATGAATAATATGTATAACTCCATATTTTGTGTTTTCAAAAGTTAGGATCTTCAAACTTGCCGTACTTCAAGAAAAGGCTCCTACACTTTTCCTTTATCCCCTTAAGTGTGACTTCATATCCGGCACCAGTCATGTAGATGGTTTGCTGATTAACTCTTTCCCCAGAATATTTGTCAACAAAATATGATCTGTAAACACCAAACTTATTTTTGACAATATCACTGTATAGCTCCCATCTACCCTGCCCATTTCTGAACATAAACTTGACTTCCTCAAGAAACAAACGAAGATTCTTTTCTGCGATGATGATTCCATTCTGCTCAAGCTTCTTCGCCACATCTCTGATTAGCCACATGTTTTCATGATCCACCTTCTTAAATGACTCAGAAAACTCTATATCCCCCTTCTTTTCTTCTAACGTATTTACAGCTATTTCTTTTTCCATTCTTTCTTGCCCCGCCCTTTTATGTTCAGCCAAAGCAATAGCTTCCGCTTGCTGAGCTCTACGATACTGCTTAGCCCATTCTTCGGCTGCTTCTGCCGGATCAGTAAAATTTGGAATAGAAACCAAGTTTGATGTTAAAAATTCTTTTATCTTCGAGTTACACCATAATCTAAAATCAGTATCCAACCATCTCGCAAAATCTATGGCGAGATCTTCAAACATCCATGTACCTCCTCCATTTTCAGGACTTCCAAGCATAGTTGTAACTATCTGATTCTCAGAAAGGTGGGAAAATCCCACCATTGACTTAATTAATTGATTTACAGACGGCAACCTTAGATATTCGGCAGGTTTCTTATTGAATGCTTTTGCCATCTGTGTGGCATTTAATAATATACCATAAGAAGTTTTTATAAAAGAAACATTATGGCCATTATAGCTAAAAATTTTAGATAATTTTACAGATAAATCCATTTCGTTGGATTCTGACGTCAAAATAATGTTACTACCCTTCGCATTGTTTTGAAAATTGTTTACCTTTGCCTCCATAGAGCTTTATTTGTATAAAGATATTTTGTTAGCATTATATCCGTCCGCTTGAGAAAGTAGACGGATATGCAAAAGTAGCGATTATCCTGTATCTACAAAGGGTGATCGCTACTTTTTTTCTACGACTTTCTGTGTCCTAATTCTTTATCTTCGAAAACTCTCTTAATCTGGAAATCTTTAAACACTCTTCTTTTAGCAAGTATTTCATTGTACATAAATCGATATCTTCGTCCTTTATTCATTTTAACCCTTAACTTCTTTTTCAAGCTATCTTGTATTACAAAATGGTAATATCTTTTAGAGTCTGCGAAATCCATAACCAGGTGGTTGTAGAGGTAGCCGTTGGTGCCGAGCCTGCTCACGATGTCCAGGTCCCGCCTGACGGTAAAGCGCTGGCCCGGTATAAGTACATGGCATAAGTAGCCCACGTTATCTACGTAAACACCAGCATCAGCTTCCACATAATGCTCTGATACGGTTTTCCATATAATAGACAACAGCCTTAAAACCTCTCCTCTATCTCTTATCATGCCTTTCTTAAAACCATTCTTTCTCTTCATAAGACGATGGTAGTAGGCTGCAAAATACGGTGATTGTATTGATGTTCTTTTCATGTTACTAAGTTATATAAAAATGGGTCTTGGTTTCACAACTAAGACCCAAATAAAGATAAATAATATTTTATTATTGAACAATTTGACTTTTCTGATTGGAGTCAAGATTCGGATTTTCATCAATAGGAATCTGTAGCCTGAATGCTACTTCCTTTATCGTCTCTGCCACTACATACTCAATCAGCTTAATAGGGCAAATAAATTCGTATTCCCATTCAGATTCGCACCCTTTAGGTGTAGGATCGCAAGCCATTAACTCCAGCGCCTTCTTTCTTCTTGTTGTAAAGAACTCTACGTTAATAAGCTCTATATGGAAATCCGGTATATAAATATAGTCGTTTTCTACATAATAAAAAGGACGACGTTCTTTAACGTATTTAGCATACGGTCTTTTTTGTTCATTGCGATACGACTTTATTTCAGCGAACTTAAAAAATATAGTGTTATCTACGTTAGTCACCTTAGTAATAGCCGGTCTAAGGGCAGAATAAAGAAGTCCTGGAAGCTTATGCTTTGAACGCATAAGTGTATTACATAACGCAAATTCGGCATCGCAGCAAACTATTTTATCAACTTCAATCATCTCCAGGCAAGTAACGTAAGTTAGGAGCCGGTGGTCGCCAAGTAACGTCCCATCATCCCACCTCTGGGCCGTATAAGATTCGGCTTTAGTTCTACCGATATTCAATATCCATCTCCGACTAACATGCGAATCTTTGTCAAGGGCATGAATACCATTTACGACTCTTGATACAAATTCACCATTAGTGATCATGCTCCCCTCCTTTCTTTTGCTCTTGATTCTCTTGATTTAGCATTCAAGATCCTCATATAAATCTCTCTTTCACTCATGCCGGATATGGTTTTTATAGCCTCATCCAACATAACTTTAGTATATAAAGGTTTAGGGAATCCCTTTATCTTAACCGGATCAGGAACTAACTTCGCCTTCCGATATTCATAAAATCTTTTAGAAGTTACATTAAGATAAGAAACAGCCTCTTCTCCGGTATAGTACTTAGCCGGATTAGCAAGCTGCATCCATGTCTCAAGATCGTTGGCTGTGAGATGATCGCATTCTCCGCTTAAAAACATCTCCTTTATCTTATCGCATACCGCCGCACCGCTTTTACGCAGCGTCTCTGTCAGAATTTCTTTCATTTTCAAAACATCCTGTTTTAAACCTTAAAACAATAGAGGCAATGATTATCAGAAGAGTAACAGCCATAACAGACCACACTACGATATTGTGCTCAATAGGCATCTCAATATTAACCGTAACCCATTCTACACAGATATTAAAAATCATGCTATAGATCAATAACCTATGCCATATACAAAACCTGAACATTCTTGAAAAAGCCAAGAGAAATAGGTCACATGATATAGGATGACCTAATATCGGATACAGCCAATTAGTGATACTAAAAGGATAAAACTCATCAAAAATGCTGGCTAACATAATAACCTGCATCAACACAGGATAATACTTCACAAACGTCACACAGACATTCCTCTGTCCTTTGCTAATAAACTTGTTGCTCATAATATGTTGTTGTTATGTTATTAAAATGGGGAAGGCGATCAGCACCTTCCCCTGGTTTTCAATCACTTTTTAGTGCTCGTCTTCTTTCTTTTCATCTTACCGCCAACACTACCGCCTTGACGCATTTTGGGTTTGTCCTTTTTATCAACTTCCCCACCCTGACGAGCTTTCTTTTTACAAGCCATGATACTAAAAATTTAAAATTGAATGATGTGCAATATTAATCATTTTTATTCTAATAGACAATATTTAAAACACAATATTGTAATCCAAAATATTCAAGGGGAGAGAACTAAATTCCCTCCCCTTGCTAATTATGCTGGATTAAGATCCATTTGAGAATAAGCGTATTTCAAAGTACCATTTTCATCACCACACTCAGCTCCATCTACGATAAAGTTGTAAGAAGCAGGAGATTCATTATATACATTGAAAACACCACCTTTCTTGGAGATATTTTGTTTTTCATACTGCCTAACAGTAGCGGTCTTATACACTTTGCCTTTGTAAGACACGTTTATAGTTCGTATATACCATGTAGTATATCCATTCTCATCTCCAGAATGAACATATCCGGCTAATATTCCTCCATTAACGGCCCCGAAATACGAACAAGAGCTTCCGGATTGTCTTCTCTGGGTTGTTGTTCCGATGCTTATAGTAGCTCCAGATATCTCACGATAATTAGCATCCACCACCTTAATATCACAGGTGTAGATTCGGATATTTCCATTTTCATCACCAGTCCATTCGAATCCGGCAATACACTTACCGGCGCCAGGGTTATAAGAAACATTATCCCTCCTATATGTAGCCCAAGAGCCGTTTTTCAATGTAATATGCGCCGGAACAGGCTTAGCCTCTGCCTTGCCTTCTTGGTTGACTGTTATGTTAACAGTCTTCCCAGACTCATTTTGCTTCAATGTCACAGTGCCACTTCTGGAAGATGAAGAGCTGTTTGCGGATGAGATTATTACAAATGAATAATCATAGCCTGACAAAACAGGACAATTTACTCCTGACGGTTTTTCTGTAACTTCTGTAACCCAACTTGGCTTAGATGATACAGTGTATCCTATCTTACTTCCATTCTTTTTACTTTTTAATTGAATACATAAATATGAGTTATTTGCACCTCCATTTGCATCGGCATTCCAAGTGCTTTGGTTGGTACTAAATTCGTAAGTAACTGCAACATCTTGTGTGATGCTAAGAGTAACAGTCTTTCCAGATTCATTTTGAACAAAAACAATGTCACCAGATCTGGAAGAAGATGTTGTATTGGCAGATAATGTCACCACAGCCTTCATGCTTTCAGATGTCTGGTCTCTGTAATCAACAGAACACCAAGAAGGTTTCGATTTAACAGAATATCCTATATATGAATCATTCTTAGTACTTATGATAACTTCTTCAATATCCTGAGATTCTCCAGTTACAGACCTTGACTTGCTCGTTCTTCCATCATGGAACTGAAATTCATATGGAGCATATCCGCAACTTCCAATAACATACTCTTCTTTAGTATCAGAATTTCCGCAATCATCGTAACGAATAAACTTAGTTTTGGTTCCATTACATCCATTTTCTTGCCAAGAACCGTAAGATCCGCAATTACAGCAACTTCTACAACTTACAGAATATTGACGATCTATGCTACCAGAGCAACTATCACGATAAGCATTGTACTGAGTATGACCTACGCAGTCTCCTGTTCCATAGTAAGACCAGTCAGTACAAGACTCTCCACCTCCATTAACCCATCTTGTGTCGTTATAAGAAGAAGAGCATGGATTGGTGTCACGTTGTTGCTTCTGAGACGTACACCCGTCACAACGGGTGCTTCCGGTATCCGACCAAGAAGGTGTTGTGCTATCAGGCAAGCAATCAGCATTCTTATTAGCTACTGCCTGACCTTGGGAATTTACAGCATCTTGAGCCTTCTTATTGGCATCAGCTTGACTGATATTGGACGTAAATGGACCACCCACCTGATCTTGGGTTACGGTAACAGACGAACCATGCTGACAGCTTCCGCAATTGTTTCTGGTGAAGACCTTACTTGCCTTACCGGTCCAAGTACAAGTGCCCTGTGCGTCAGCAAGAGCCTGACCTTGGGCCTCAACGGCAGCCTGAGCCTTACTATTTGCGTCTTCTTGACTTACGGTAGACGTAAAAGGACCGCCGGTTACATCATCTTGGTCTATAGTAACCTCAGATCCGACACCTCCATCAGCACACTGTTTTGTAAATTGCTTGCTATATGTTCCGGTCCAGGTACATACCTTATCTCCACCTTCTATCCAGCGTTCATCTGCTCCACCATAACATTCGTTGGTATTGACTTGCTTCTTATAAGATCTGCCTCCTTCACATTTGGTTTCAAGTGGTTCAGAATCTACCCATACAGGATCGGTGTTGTCCATTTCGCATGTCCCGTTCTTGTTAACATAAGCCTGACCTTGGGCTTCTACGGCTTCCTGAGCCAGCCTATTTGCCTCTTCCTGACTTTCATTGGAATAGAACGGTCCGCCTACCATATCTTGTGTTACACTCATCGGAACACCATGATGACATGATCCGCAATTGTCTTTTGTAAACTGCTTGCTATATACGCCTACAAACCTACATTTACCTTTTTGGTTAGCAATAGCCTGTCCTTGAGCTTTAACAGCTTCCTTAGCCTTATTATCAGCATCCTCTTGACTTACGAAAGAAGTAAAAGGATTGCCTTCAACATCAGCTTCACTTACCTCTACTTCTGTTCCTGAATCCGGTATTTCACAGTCGTTCTTTTGGAACGTTTCTGAGTAATGACCGGTCCAGCTACAAACTTTGTTCCCACCATCTACCCAACGTTCTTGATTGTGGGTTTCAGAACATTCGTTGGTATCATGTTGCTTTTTCTGAGACTTACCTTCATTACATCTAAGTTCTTCCGGAACAACGTCTTCCCATACAGGATCGGTGCTAAGTGGCGTACAGTTGCCGTTTTTATTAACATAGGCCTGGCCTCCTTCTTCTACGATCCTACGAGCTTCTGCGTCTGCCGCATCCTGGCTTTCTGTAGACGTAACAGGACTACCATTAACCATTTCGGCCGTAACCTCCATTTCTACACCCTTATGGCAAGCTTCACATTCAGGAACGAATCTCTTGCTGTAATGACCGGTATAGACCGTCATATTCTCACAATTACCCTTACTGTTAGCAATAGCCTGTCCTTGTTCTTTGACAGCAGCTTTAGCCTTGTTATTAGCATCATCTTGACTCACGGTAGATGTGAAAGGAGCACCAACAACATCTTGTTCGGTTACAGTAATCTTAGACCCTACCTGACCTTCATTACAATCGTTTTTGGTAAATTCTTCACTGTATTTACCAGTCCACGTACAATGGCCGTCCCGGTTGGCTATGGCCTGGCCCTGCTGCTCGACGGCAGCCTGAGCGAGCGCGTTAGCCGCCTCCTGGCTTTCGTATGAAGTAAAAGGACCACCGGTTACATCATCTTGGTCTACTGTTACCTGCGAACCTACGCCTTCTCCGTCGCAATTGTCTTTTGTGAATACCTTGCTATATACACCAACAAATTGGTTTTTATCTATGCAAGTGCCTTTCTTATTTGCAAGATCCTGTTTCTGTTCTTCCATAGCAGCCTGAGCGAGCGCGTTAGCCGCCTCCTGGCTTTCCCTTGATACAAAAGCATCCGGGTATCCAGCAAGATCCTTTTCAGTTAAATCGACAAAGCTTCCGGTCTGAGATTCAGCATCGCAATCATTTTTCTGAACACGAGCCGAAGCCTTTCCGACGAAATAATTTGGATCAGTAACGCATTCTCCATTCAGGTTTGCCTGATCCTGACCATTTTTCTCTATATCATCAAGAGCTTTCTGATCAGCATCTTCTTGACTTACGTCTGATGTGTATTTACCGGCTTCTACCGTGTAAGTGTAAGGTGCTCCGATAAACCCATCTTCGCAGTCATTCTTATAAAATACTTTCGACTTCTCTACGTTATACCATAAATTGGTTTCACAGGTGCCATGCTCATTAGCATACCCTGGACCTTCAGCTTCCAAGGCTTCCAAAGCCTTCTGATTAGCATCTTCCTTAGAAACAGAAGAAGAGAAACGGCCGGCTTCTACAACGTACTCTACCATAGATCCAACTTCAGTCACTTCACAATCTGTCTTTTGGAACATCTTGGATTTCCTGTCATTGTACCATTTTATGGTATTGCAAGTACCATGAGAATTAGCATAGTCTTGACCTTTGGCATTCAACTCAGCTTCAGCCTTACGGTCAGCATCTTCTTGGCTTATGGTAGAAGAAAATTGCCCGGCTTCGATCGTCATCGTAACCAAACTTCCTTCTTCGGTATCAGGATCGCAGTCGTTCTTTCTAAACGACTTTGATTTCTTGACATTGTACCATAATATGGTTATACAACGACCATGCTCATTAACCCAGTTCTGACCATTTTGCTCAATGTCTCTCATAGCCTTGTCATCAGCATCAGACTGAGATATGATAGACGTGTATTTTCCGGCCTCAACAACGTACTCAAGCTCTTCCCCTTTCTCTGTCTCAGGATTACATCCTTCTTTTGTGAAAAGAGCCGACTGCCTTTTATTTCTATAAACTACCTGTTCTTTTTTTTTATGAACTACCGTACATTCTTCAGATACGCCACCATCCCTGGAAGACACCCTTATCTTGACACTTCTGTTGGCACCAGTATCATTTTCATCAAAGTAAATATTAACCTTACTGTTAAGACCGCCTTCTTTCTTATCTATGTTCGCCCAACAATTACCTACTTTCATTCGCTAATCCTCCATCTTAAATTTTCAGGATTTGTACTTACGTTGATTACCTCCGGTGATCCATCTGAATCAAGATCAACAACATCCTTGTCCAGGTGAATCTCCTCCTTATCCACAGACTCGCATTCAACTATTTCAATAACATAATCTTTTATATTACTTTCTATACTTAACTGCGTGCTTGTTTCATCACCCTCAATTTGTTCAAATTCCTTATCCAATTTAATGTAAGGAACGACCTTTCCAGGCTGATAAATAGGAATCAGTACACCATTTATAGTTATGTTCTCATTAACTTCATTCCCATCCTCATTACCAGGCATGGAAACAATCATCGAAACCTGGAACGTGTCTTCAAGACCCGGATCACCAGGGAAACCATAATCAAGCCTAATATCATTGACATCAATATTTAGACCAGAAGCGGTGGTAAATGCTTTTATGACACCCTTTATATCTTTCTCACCCGTAATAAGGGCATTGATAGAAGCGGCGTTGGTAGTAATAAGGATCTGCTTATCTCCACCAGATATAGGGAACTCCAGCCTACTAACCGACACTTCTGTGATCTTAATACCTTTTTGCTTGAAAGTAATGGCTTTCATGCTTTCGGTATCGGACTTCTTCACAATTCGGATAGTGATCCTATCTTCCCTTCCTTTCCAAGATGGAGCATCGAAATTCATTTTATCACGACCGACACCTTCCTTCTTATCTGAGGTAAGCCAAGAACCATCATCCATCTTATATATTCTTTCTTTGCTCATAATAACCCTCCTTCATTAAAGTGTCAGTTCCCATTCAACGCCATCATCTACCACAACCTGTACCGTAGCCGTACCGCCTGTGGCTTCAAATGTTATGTCAGTAGGAATAACATCAAATATCTCTTGTACGCCAACACATCCTAAGCCGCAGATAATATCCTTAAACCATTCCTCTTTAGCGTATTTTTTAAGAACTTCTTTAAAGAACTCACGAAGCCAATCTGAATCAATAGATTCCTTAAGTATGGTTTCTATTATTTCCTTAAGCCAAGATTCGTGCATTTCCTCTTTCAGAATCTCTTTAATAAGCTCGACAATGGTTTCTTTATCTAACTTATCAGAAGGCACAGAGCCATCAACGAGATTACCCCCACATATAAATCCTTTGCATTTTTCTGCCATTTCTTATCCTCCTAAATTAACAATGGAACCCATAAGAACTATTTGCTTCTTCTCGGTACACAACCCTCACTTCAGCAAGTTCATCCTGTTGACACATATCCCGGCAGAACCTAACAGTACGACCCTGGACTTTATACATATCAGAAGGTACGACACCCCCGCAATAAGATACAAGCAAAATCTCTGCCGGATCTTTCTTTAGAACCACATGAGAAGTACCGTCAAACACTTCTGTATTGACAGATCCACTTACGTTAATAGCCCTTGAAACGTATTTAGCTAAATTAGCTAAAGCTCCGTCTAAAGGCATACCATGATACAAACCAGCTTCTTCTATAGTTTCTCCATCATAGAATATGTTAGAAGAAGGAATATTGCAATGATGCGGGCGTTCGCACCCACCATGACTGCCAAAACAACCGTTACCTGTTATTGCCATTGTTACTCAAAATATTTATTTTTTGTTTTAAAAATTCTATTTCCCTATCCTGGTATTCCATACGGCATATCATTGCATTGATTAAAGCCGTAAGATCAGATTTCTGAGCCAGACTGAAGTAGCCAGCGTTGATGCCGTCAGCGCAGTACACGCAGTTCGTGCATGTATATCCGTCCGGGCATGGCACCGGCGTCTCGTCCACATGTGGAACATATACGTGTTTACCACTTAAGTCCTTACCAATTTGTGCACTCTTTTCCATTTTGAAGTTGTTTTTCAAGTTTTTCAACCCTTTGTTTTAAAAGCGTATTTTCTTCAACCATCCTATCCAAAAACTTATCTATGTTTTCAAAAACCAGCTCTATATTATGCATAACCTCATTATAAGGCATACCTGGAGTTAATTTGGATATGAATGTCTTGCATCCTGTATAATGAATGCAATGATCGCTTAAATGACCATACGGGCAATCGCATTCTTTTGGAAGAATTTCGCAATTGTCCGTACAGTCATTACACGGATCAGACCCGATACAGATATTAGATCTCAGAATATCAGGTCTGTCATCTTTACAAGTGTTACAATTCATGACTTTCTTTTTTTTGGTGCAAGATAATAATTTTCATTCACACCATCACAATAAGAAGTCAATCAATGTATTCCAAGCGGTTAGTGCTGCCTTTAAAAACGTATCCGCATCTGTTTTCTATCTCTACATCGGTAATAGGGAGAATAGCATCTTTGCCATAAGTAAGTTCGCATTTTGAAATAAAATTTACTATACCTTGATAATTACCATGAAATTCCCTTGCGAGTTTCCTGCCGGTAGGAATCCCTTCTTTATTGGTTTCAGGAATACCTATCAAGCACTTTATCCAGTTTGGTTCATTCTTGTTATTGCTTCGTATTTCATAGTTCACGATATCAAATACAATACCTTCAAGGTTTTTAACATCAATGTTGTCCGCATCCATTTTCTTATCAATGCGAATCGTACTTGTTAAATCTCGTAATTTCATGATATTTTCTATTTTTGACATTAATGAATAACTGTCACAGTGTTTTAAAAGACCGAAGTAAGAAGACCAGCTTTCATTTGTAATACACTTCTTCGCATCTTTGGCTACCCTCTTCCTTATTGTCACATAACCTTTATTGTGTTCGGATACGCCTTTGTTATTACGGTGGAAAACATACCCGCAAAAATCAAGAGGTCTATCCATGTCTGTTATAATACAAGTATGCCTTTTAGATCTTATCTTAAGCTCATACCACCAATAATTCTTAATCCTCCATTTGGCAGTATTAGCATCCTCCTTAGTATAGAAAGCAAGGAAATTATCGTCGGCATATCTCAATGAAAAAGGAGCTATTCTTTTTGCAAGATCATCAAAATCTTTCATAAGGAGATGATGAATGAAAGGACTTGTAGGGGTTCCTATAGGTAGCTCTCCAGATACAAAACTTACGTCTATTACAAAATCTATAAACTTTTTATTTGAAATAAAGTTCTTAAGTACTTTTATAAACACTTTGTCTTTTACATGGTTATAACATTTACGTTGATCTATAACCAGGCAATACTTCAAATCAAGTCTATCATAATAAACATGCTTCATCTTTTTAATAAGAGACCTTGATTTAGACGATGCTGTTATGCCAAATCCCGGCTTACAATTAAGACCATTCATATTATCCTTCTCATAATACAAAGGACCTAACTTTACTAAAACAAGATGCTGATAGATTCTGGTGGTAAGATCCGGGCTGTTTATTTCACGAACCTTACCATTCTTGTTTTCTTTTACAAGTTTGCGATATTTGATTTTGCTAACATAAGTACCATCTAAATACCATTCATACAATTTTAACGAATTACCATCAAAATCAAAATTGAAATTAACAACATCATTCTTTTTAGAATGGTTTTTAAATGCTGCTTCGCATGCTTCTCTAATATCATCCAAACTTATATCTATATAGTTTGAAACTGATTTCAGTTGTGGGCTAATGACGGGCTTACGACCGTCGCGCATCTCTATCATATTTTTATCATATAACCTCATACGCTTGTCTTTTATTGATTCTCCACTCCTGGGAAAGATTAAAAAGAATATACCCAATTTTTTAGCCCACACAGGGCAAGGCCGCAATTGTTGCGATTCGTATTAGAAGCGGCGTTATTCGCATTCAGATTACGAGGCGAACAATTGCCATTGTTCGCATTACCGCCGAAACGAGCAGCCAATTCTTTTTAACCTTTTTCTCAACCGTTATTTGCTATTTCAGAGGTCAGATCCCAATGTAAAACTTGTTAGCAGACTAACGGATTTCATTGAATAGATTTTTATTGTTTATAATGTTAACTATCTCTGTTGTCTAATGACATTGCAAATGTATGTATAATATTTTATAGCTACAAAACAATTTGTATTAAATATTTTAAATTTTTGTTTTGTGGCTATAAAATATTATATTAACAAGATACGGCTGCGCCGTGATATAGTATATAAGGCTGCGCCTTAGCGCTGCGCTTATGATGGCTGCGCCATCAATGGGTTGCACCCATCAAACCTGCGGTTGACTGACGTCTAATAACAACTGGGCAAGGCCGCAAAAGTAGCGATTCGTAATAGAAGCGGCGTAAGACGCATTCAGATTACGAGGCGAACAATAGCCATTGAGAGCATTACCGCCGAAACGAGCAGCCAATCTACTCCTTAAGCCGATAGCTGAAGCCCAGTAGCAATTGTCCCATGTATAAAAACATTCTCCTGATCCGATACCTCCGCCTTTTTTATCCTTCCATCCGGTATAAGGGATACGGTGTAAAGCATAACTATCTCCTAAATTTTGGGTAGTTGCTATCTTTTTATATTTAGATTCAAAATTAAAAACCTCACCATTATTTATAGTAGACCTTTTCTCATATGTCCATTTCTTTTGATCTGGCTCTATATAGATATCAATAGTATTACCTATACGAGTAACATTAGGGTCATTTAAACAAGTTCCTACCTGTTCGTATCCTCCTCCACAATACCTAAAGACATCTCCAGACAAATTCATACCATCGTACAAAGACATCCTTAAGATAACTTCCAAATCAAATTCTGCCGGTTCGTCATTTTCGTTTAAGGCTGATATAGTGCCGGTCATTTCCTTAAACACAATAACATTCATATGACCTTCAACCATACTCTTGGCTCCCTGGACGTTCTTATACCAATATTTTCCTCCATAAAAATCGAACTCCAATCCTTCCTCTATTCCTGCCTCAAATGCAAAAGAAGCCGCCATCTGGCTTTCCATGCACTGTTCTTTAGGATATTCTGAATTTATGAGGTAAGAAAAATGAGTTTTTTTAGTAGGTTCATAATGTATAATAGAAGAATTTGTAGCCCATGATCCATACAACCATGTCTCTTCTCCTTTTTTACGATACTTTACACCTCCGTATTTGCGATAATTAACATCATTACCTACTCCGGAGTTACTTGATATCCCTGATCCAAAAGTATCTGGATTAGCTAAGTATTTAGTACCGTACAGCATTTCAAGGTATATGATATAAGCATTCAAGGTCAAAAAACCACCTTCAGAAAAAGGATAAGAAGATTCAGGATCTACGTTATTAGCCCTCGAATACTTAGCTATATTGATTTGATTTACACCATTGCTTCTCGGATAAGTTCTTCCATTTAAAAACATCGTGCAGGCGTTACCAACTCCGGCTCCGGATTTACAATTTGTTTCTCCTTCATACAAGAAAAAGAAAGATCTTGCCTTGGAGTCTACTGTACATACCGGTCCAGGAGATAAGGCTGTGGGCGGAAGCACAGGACACGTCTGGCGCAGGTCAAGTCCATCCAGCATAGGAACTGTGTCCGCGTCGTACACACCAGACCATATTTTCCCGCTTTTACCAACTACCTTATCAGCTACATATAGACTCTTGCTACATCCTAAGAATATGCTATAATTCTTTGAAGTAGTCTCCCAAGGTCTTAAAATCCTTACCTCTGATCCTGAAGCATTATAAAGTTTTTGACTAATGCCATACTCTTCATAAAAAGCCTTAGCGTCAAATGCTCCGGCATCACAATACTTATTTTTATGACCGCTATCCAAATACAGTTCCACATCGCATTCGGCTCTCATTTCCTCGGTTATGCCTACCGTAGGAGCAAAATCTCCGTTTTCAAATCTAAGGAGATTGTTCTTACGAAGCTTTCCAACCGGATGTACCTTGTCTCCGGTATTTTGAGTCATGTCTATAAGGTAGAAATCCCAAGAAGGGAGAAGGCTTTTGTCGCCAACTGATTCCGTGGCTTCTGGAGGAAGCTGATCCTCAGCCCAAGCGGATGCCGATCCTGAAGCACCTTCTTTAAGAACGTTGAAAGTATTACCATCAGACAAAACAAAAGGCTCAGATTCCTCCCCTTTCTTCGATAAAAACTTTTCCCTTTTACCAACTTGATTAACGACAATGTTCTTCTTAGCCTTATTCCCTTCATCGGAAATAGTGTAATTCAAAGTCGTATCAAGACCTTCATTTATTTCAGAAAACACCGACACCAGTTTATCATTCTCACCTTCTGTCGGATTAAATTTTACGTTGCTCATTTTCAAAAATCAAATTTGCATTCATCAACAACAGGCTCGCATTTGGTATTTTCATTAACCCATTTCATGCCCTCTTCTTCCAGTATCTTCTTAGCCTTTTCATTGGCATCATCAACGCTAATGAAAGACGTTACGGTACCGGCGTATATCCTCCTGTATTTCTCAGGAGCCTTCCATCCTTCCTTACAACGTTTACTAAACCAACCATGTTGATCTTCGTTGTAATAAACGGTTTTACATACTCCAGATTCGTTAGCGGCAGCCTGCCCCTCTTGCTCAAGGATCCTCGCAGCTTCGTAGTTAGCTATTTCGGTACTGAACTTAGACCATACACGACCGGCCTCTACCACGTAATGTATAGGCTGTTCTTGCTTTTGACCATCAGGGCAATCATTTTTAAAGAAATCCCCTTCCTGTCTTGTGTTATAATAAACCTTGCAACATCCACCTACTTTATTAGCATACAACGGACCTTCTTTCTCCGCAAACTCTTCCGCTTTCCTATCTGCATCATCTTGGCTTATATCCGAACAAAATTCAGCTTCATGAACGATAAACGTTTCTTCAGAACCAAGATCTTCCGGACAATCCGATTTCTTGAAAGCTTTTCTGTATTCTTTGTTGTAATACATCTTTTTCATGACAAGATCTTATTAAGTTCTTCTTTGAATTTATGAATCTCGTCCGGACACAACCCACATTCCCCTTCACAGACGATTCTTCTCATACGATCTATTTTAAAAACCGTATCCATATCAGGCTTGATACCTACCTTATACTTATGATATTGTAGATACTGATCAGCCTTACATGCTATAAAACGATCAGCACACTCACATAAGTAAGATGAAGGGAAAAGAATTTGCTGTGTACTTCCGGTAGCTGCCATATCACCTTGACGTAAAATACCTGGCGTATTCTTTATTTATGTATTCAGAATAAGTAGCAAGATCATCCGGATCCGGGCACTCGTTCTTCAAATTAACGATCCAGCCTCTTACCAGTTTTTGAATATCAGCATACCTTTTACTTACACCTCCTACAAACCTGAACTTGCGATGAAGGTCTATGATTTTCTTGTCCAATACAGCAAGTTCATCATATTTCTGAATACAAGCCGCATTAGAATCAGCTTTAGGTGCCGTATTCGACTGAGGCTTTATAGCCCGACTTTTATTAACAGAAGCAATGTTGCTTCTTCCGCATCCACATCCCATAATTTATTGATATTTAATTTATTATATTTTGCAACCACAATTTTCACAATTATTGAGAACGTAAATCAATTTAGATGCTTTTTCGTATAATTGTTTTACGTTTTCAAAATTCCCTAATCTCATATTAGCTTCAGCCGCAGCCAGCAGAAACTCTATTTCTTTTATTTTGTCAATAACGTCATCATCCTCATGATCGCATAACACAGTTGACCTGGCCCATATCTTATCTATGTTAAGACGGATCAGATCTGTTTTTAAATACTTTCTGTTAAATGAATAAGAGGAAGGACTGCCTTTTATGGTAATATCGTATATACCATCTTTCAGGTTTTCAAAATCATTTCCGCGACCCGGATTTATGCCAAGAGTCTTACTGTTGAATACATTCAGCTGATTCTTACCAAGATAATAAACATACTTATTCTCATCTTCAGGTGGTACAATCTCTATGATAGCCGGTCTGTCGGCCAATATCCCCCATTCCGACTGATCGGCTATGCGAAGCGTTTTAGGGTTGTTTGTACTTACAACCTCAAAATCAAGATGGATGTTGTTCATGCTCTCTTCCCACCCCATTCTGGTAAGGGAATCATCGTATCTGGCTGTTATATCGGCTCCCTCTACCTCAGTGCTATTAACACGTACCTCAGTACCATTTATCTTGACTCCTACTATTTGGGCCACCAACGACTTAGCCATACCAAACATAGGAACAATAATTTCTCCACCGTAATCAGTTCCTTCATTTGGATACTGTACTACTTCCGTCTTGTACAGACCGTCATTTCTTCTGGCTACTATTCTAATAACCATCTGATTTTCTACATCATAATTGGTCATTACTATCCTGACATAGAAAATGTTATTTCTTATCTGTGGTAAAATATCGATATAGTTCATACCTTATCTTTTTCTACAAAGATAAGTAAATTAGGTGATAAAAGTTTAAACTATTGGACATTAAATAAAAGGTGAGGTGATTATCACCATATCCGATAATAGACCACAGCGCCTAAGTAGGGGGAGAAGCCCTCGCGCCCAACCCCATACCCCGCCGCCAGTCCTATGCCCCAGCGCCGGCTCTTTTCGTATATTATTTCTTTTTTGTGGTAGATGATCATAGTGTCCAAATTAGGTCTGTATCCGCTTATAACAGCCCGATAATCATCTGTGTTGTATGTTTTTCTTTGTATAGGAATATTGATATAAACAGTGTCTTTTATCGTATCTTTTTCAACTATAGCATCCATAGGGAAAGGTATTTCTACCTCCCCTACGTCAACTATATACTGAGGAACAGGAATAGGTTGGATAATGGTATCTATTACCGTATCTATTTCTATATTGTGTATTATTTCTTTCTTCTTACATGTTTTACCAAACAAGAAAGATATAAAACACAGTAGAAGAACTCCTAACACATGCCCTACCCTCATTTTTTGCAAACACATTTCTTACCCTCCTTTTTATTATCTAAAAGATCTTGTATTTCACCATTTTTTATACCTTCTTTTAACTCCTCTCCGAATGGAACTTTTTGCCACCAACTTACTTTACTAAAGAAGTACTTAACGCCTTTTACTATCATCAAATCAGGTGCAAGGTCGCCGAGGCGCTTGAATGCCATTCCACCGTATAATATTAAGGCAAATATTGTAATCCACTGAAGAAGCATGTCTATAAACTCTGGGGATTTATGCCCTCCCATAGACATAATAAGGTCCATTCCGGATATGGTAAACAACCCGAAAGAGCAGGCCGCGAACTCAAGAAGGATTTTCAAAACTCCCATTTCGCTTATGCATGTCAATATCTTAAAAGGCCTCTTTCTCTTTCTTCGGATATAGCAGTGTTTGATACTTTTTATAGTAGCTAACAAAAGATTTATAGCTAATATAAACAATATAGAATATATAAGGTGGTGAATCTCCTGGAAATTCATCCACAATGCTGATAATCCGGAAATGAGAAAAGCCCAGAAACTTTCTAAATTCATCCTTCCTACAAATCTGTAAGCCATATTAGAACATAGTTACTTTCTTGCTACTTCCAAGAGAGTCATATACGTCAATATGGACCCAATTGGTACCTGATTCTAATCTAATAGGACAAGGAAGTAAATCCTGCGACTGAATTATTTTATTCCTTGCCTCCTCTGCCGTCATACCCTTGGCGTCGAAATCGATGGCTGCCCCAAGCATATGAGGACTGATATACAACGACCCTGATACGGTCTTTGATTTTACTATATCCGAGATATTGTTCCTAAACCCACGCTCATCAAACCTACCACCCGACTTCCAGGTATTAACCGTCATCGGCGTTTTCAAAATGTCTTTCCTTAAAACCAGTATCGTGTGAAGCAATTCAGTTCTTAAATACCTCCAGCAAAGATCTTTGTCTCTACCGTATTCTTTAGGACCAACTAATTCAACAATACTAAAATACTGACTCAATTCTTTTATAATATCACTTCTTTCCATAACTTAACCTTTTTCACAAAGATAATCAGAACCTTACCAAATATTAAAATAAGCAGAGTTTGGATTAAAGAAAAACCCCTGCATAAATAAATATACAGGGGCCATCCATAACATTAACAACAAATTACGACCTAAACAACCCTTACATATCCTGCTGATACAAGATCAGAAAGATTCTCGTAAGCCAAAGGGATGCCTGAATCTCTTATGCAAAGATACTTAATTTCTTTGTCTATGTAATACTTTCCGTTCTCTAAAATAGAATTATATACCCAAGGAATAGGATCGTCTACGGTACCTGAATGCTTTTCTTGAACAACCATATACAGACTTTCGGCTCCACCTCCCTGGCCAGGAACCCAATCAGCTTGTAGATTGTGATTTTGCCTTACTTCAAACAAAGTCCAATCCAAATCCGAAGGTTTGTTTTTGCTGCGGAAACGCTGCCCCTTTACAACAGCAGTTCCCATAGGAAGACCTTTGTCGCCATAAACTCCATCCTTATCCCAAATAGGATACAATCCTTTTATCTTAAGAGCCAGACTCTGGTCAGTATTCTCCAACATAGCCGGCGTATTGATCATCGCCCTCATGTACATGGCTGTAGCCTTCTCCGGATCGTTAGCTTCAAGGATCTTATTTTTTTCTATGATCTGATCCTTTGTCCTTGCCAACTTCTCAGGATATCCTTCATCCACTTTCATAGATTCAACTTCACTCCTGTCAATTTTAGAAGCTATTTCCTTTTCTATGGCAGCAGTACGATCATCGCATTCAGATTCATATACATGCATTTCATTCATTGCCGTATTAGCAATATCAAGCTCGTATTCTGAATCTGCTACAGATACGGTGTATATCCCGCTCCCTTTTGCTACATCAATATCGTTTTTAACCTTCTGCCTCATGCTGCTGTTATACCATATCTGTTTACCATCCAAGCTATAAGAGCGGACAGCATCAGAATAAGCATATTCCCTGGCCTCAGAAACTTTCTTATCCTTAGCCTTGGCAAGCAACTCCTCTTCAGTTGGTCCAGGAGGCTCCGGGTCAAGCTGCATGGCAATAACTTCTTTCACACTCGCATCAGGATTGTCTTGATGGAATTTTTCTTGATCGGAGTCAAGTTGAACCCATTTACCATCTAAGAAATCTTGGTAAGAATACCCTACTTCGTAAGAAGAGGAATCCAACTCGTATCCTTCCCAGTAAAAACCTTTTACGTTTTTATTTACATAAACCATACTCTATCCTTTCTGTTAAGCTTGTTCACCTACTCTGATAACTAACTTATCATTAATATACCAGATACTTAATTCTATAAAACTGTTTTTAGGTACTATTACGCTATCGCCTGACATACTCTGGAACTGGCCAGAGGTAGGAAGTGGCTGTGTGATGTCTGTGCCGGTGGTGTTGTTGACCCGCACCTGCCACTCCCTCCCAACATACTCAGAAGATACGGTCATAGACAGATTCGTAGCAGAAGCGACGTTGGCTATGATATTATGAGCACCTTTTGGTAAATTTGCCAATGTTGTAACAACCTTAGGGGGCATAGCCATAAAATTCAAATAAGACAATATCGTATTAGACAACGTAACCATATTGTTCATAGCCTCATATGTCTTATCTTGAATAACAACAAAAGTCCCCACCTGAATTTCTATATCATATTCAGATGCGCCTACCGCTGAGTCGGTATTAGCAAATGAGGCAAATACTATTTTTAATTTAAAATTATTTTCAAAATCATTACCTTCTAAAAAATAATTCAAATAATAATAATCACCATCTAACTTACCTAATGTGATATTATTATTGTATGCATCCAAAACTTTTGCAAACGAACCTTCATCAAGAGATCCGGAATTACCAGAAAATATGGATAAATCAAGATAGCCAGAATCTACTCCGGTACTTACCATACCAAGTGATTCAAGCACCTTAGTTCCACCTTCTTCAGTAACCAAAATATATTCGTTATACACGTTTTTAGTTTCTGTAGATGCCACATCGTCTTTTACAAGATACATGACATTATCCTTCGCTTCTTCAACAGTAGGAAGTTTGCTAACAATCTGTTTCTTCCACCCTGCTGCCGATACAGCATCATCTATATATTTCTTATTTACATAATCGCCCCATGTCATGTCACTAAGAAGAGTCTTGCTACCGTCCTGACTTCCGGCAGGGGGAGCCGGGATGAGGCCTCCCTTCCCCGACTCCGAACCTGTTCCAGGAGCAGCCTGCACCACATTCTCAAGTCTGGAATCAACCTCCTGACCTTCGAATTTACTGTTATAACCTACTTCTGCCATTTTTTATTTCTTGTTAATTTTGTCCAACAACTTCTTGATCTGGTCTACGATGTCCATCACCGCGCCAACCTTGTTTTTTACGTCCTCAACCTTCTGATCGATCTTAGAATCCAAAGCCTTTAAACGATCTTCGTTTTTACGATACACTAAATACAGGGCTAAACCGATGATTGCTATCGTAAGGATATTAGCCAAAACGCATCCGATTATTATCTGAAACATGGTGATTATATGGTAGATAACGCTACCACACGCTTTAATTATTCAACTTTTTTACAAATATAGCAATTGTCCCAACCATAACAAGATCAAAGACGCTCGTCATTAACATCGGACACCCATTCTTTAGATGAAAGAACAGATTCAAACTCAGAAGAAGAGCTGTCATATACCGGATACGGATATTGAGGATCGTCATCAGCCTGCGCGTCTAAAGACTTAAATAGATGGTCATAATGTTCTACGTGTAAAATAACCTTAGAGCCGTCTACGCTCGCTCTTGGGCTACCTATTCCTAATTCACGTCTCTTTTCTTCAGATACGGAATCATATACTTCTTTTGGTATGATAATGAATTTCATATTATTTTGCTTTTAAAGTTTGTAAATAGTTATATGCTTTGATACAGTCGTCTTTATAAAGGATCTGATTGTTGTAGATGCCTAAGTTTTTAAAAGCTATTTGGGTATAATTATTTAAGTTAAATCCTATATTCAAACTTGATTCAACGATCGCAAAATTTTGATCTACGGTATATTCATACTCAACCCAATTTCGATCATATAATCTACCATCTGAGCAAATAGCATGCAATGATTTAGTTCCAAAACTTTGTAAACTACGTGGATTATTAATAGATATAAGCAATCCATTAGCAGTGTTATACAGATAAACATTTTGAGCTTTTACAATGCCACAATTGATCTGAACATTTGATAACAATTCCCAATCTCCAACAATCGTCCAATCTTCGTTCATTGTAAAACTATAGCTCTGAACTTTATCATCCACCCCATCAGTAATGAGGTATCCTTCGTATTCGGGGATTTGCTCTATAGTGATATCACAATCACCCGTATACGAAACAAATTGAAATCCTAAATTAGATCCATTTTCTACAGCAGGAAGAACATAAATTCCGTCTGATGGAATATTCGTTAAAAAAGTATTATTACTCCCTCTATAAATCATCTCTTGACCAGACTGTATACCAGTAACTTTTATTCTGTACGATGGAATGGTTACATCTCTCGCAGATTCTGTGAAATTAACCCCTGCTGTTATAGACTTTGTAACGTGAATCGATGAATTGGTTTTTGTATAAACAGCTCTGTTAGTAATGGCGTATGAAATGTAATTTTGAGCATACAACCCATACCCACTCCCTTCTGCAAACCCAAAATTCGACAGTACAAGATCATTACCATTGCCCGTAATGTTGGCAATAGTAGCACGATCTTCGTCCTCGTTGGTTTTGCCGGTGACAGTCCATGCTTGGTCGGGAAAGAGCCACGGATAGGTTTTGACGAAGTAGTCTTTGATCTTGGTCAGTTCTTCTTCGGTGGCATCGTGGTCGAGAAATACAAGTTCCCAGATAGCAGCATTAGCGTAATTTCCTCCAAAGCCGGTCATAGCTAATTTTCCAACATGTAGCACATCTGTCCCCTTAAAACTACCAGTTGTAATCGAAACACCATTATAACTTTTAGATGTCTGATAAGTAAGGATGTGTGGTAAATCCATTTCACTCCCTACTGCTCCAAAAGATATAGGATTATTAGATCGATTTACAATTGTATCACGAAATTCTAAAACGAAGGCACCATCCTTGAGCCAATTCTTTACATTAGATATTAATCCCAATGTCCCCTCTCCCCTTGTAATCCACTGTCTCAACGCCACAACCGTATATCCCTTTTCCTTAGTCAAAATAGGGAAGTTATTACAGGTACCGTAATCGTCTACACCATCAAAGACGAGTGCGCCGGGGTAGAGAGGTAGTTGTTCGATGGTGATTTGACCTAAATCCGCACTTGCTAAATGAAGATGCATTTCATTACTTGTATATTCTGGGTTATCTTGTAATGTTATTATTCCATTTGAAGGCAACTTTAAATACTTATTCGAAGCGGAATTGGCAAATTTCATAACTCCTTCCGGGTAAGTACTTGTAATCTTAATGGTGACATTATTAGATATACCTAAATTAGATTTACTGATAAACACAATATTCTTTCCTGAACCCTGTGATACTTTAACATCAATAATGACTTTCGAGTTACTTTTAGTTATTCCTATTTCTGTAGTATCTCTATTATTCACCCATTTAGAAAAATCACCAACATACCCGCCAACCCCGGACATCCCCTTCCAAGAGAAATTCTTCATCTGTAAATCATGACCATTACCTGTAAGGTTTTTCCATACAGGGTTAGCTGCCATTTGTTCATTGGTAAGACCTAATGCTGAATACCTTGCAGTTATACCAGGAATAGATGGGAAATCATCATCATCGCCTTCTGAAGTAGGGGTATAAAGACCATATTTACGTTGAGCTTGTTCTTCCATTAATTTCCTGTATTGTTCATACCAAGACTTATAATCTAATACAGGACCTGCAACACTTATAAGCTTATCTGTATCTTCTACATGTGTTTCATAATGTTTCTTCATACTTATAAGTTATTTATTGTTATTGTTATTTGTTCTTTATTATCCATCGCCTTCTGAAGTAGGGGTACAAGCTTGTTATAAGCTACAGTAGAATTAGATATCCAATCTTCTTTCATCCCATCCCAAGTACCTACCAGTATACATCCACTGGAATCTTTGGCGCTAGAATTGCCCGTATGAATACGTATACCTAAGAAGTGAGGTACATTAAGTATCTCAGGCATAATACGCTTAAAACGGTTAGAATAGCTTAATTTCACCTCATACGTACCAGCAGGTACAGCAGTATCCCCATACACCTTTTCCTTGCATTTACATGCAATTCCTTTAGGTGTATTAGGACATGCTTCAGGTAATGGTCTTACTGGATCTTCAAGTGTATCACATAGATAAGCACCATCTACATATAACTCCCCAATAGTATATTCATTAGTACGAAATATTCTATCTAATCTGAGTTCCATTATGCAGCAGGTGTTTCTAATGCAGATACTCTTTCTTTCAAGGCGTTAACTTCCAGAGTAAGAGAAGAGATTAAACTTCTAACATCAGCATCATCATAGTTACTTAGACCAGCTAATTTCTCTTTCTCTGCAGTAGTGTAGTCATTAGTAGATAATTCTTTACCTATTACTTTATCTACTTTACCTTCAATAATTTCTGCATGATTGTTAATAACATCTATTAACTCAGGTAAGCTATCCATAATCTCAGGAGCATCACCAATTAAAGCATCAATCTTAGCTTCAATTTCATTTTCACGTCCAGTTGCCCTACTTATTTCAGAAGTGAGATCACTTCTTAGATCTTTAATATCTGATGTAGCTTTATTATTTACATAAACCCAATTCTTACCATCAAAATACTTCAAATCACCACCATTAGGATTAGAAGTTAAGTCTGCCCAATATTTAACAGATGCCGGATTAGGTTTAATTGTACTCCCTAATATATCGTATTTATTATTATATGTATTCATAAGTTATTAAAATAAAAAAGGTTGACTATTTAGTCAACCTTTGTGTTTTAGATTTCAATTTGTTTCTCCTCAGCTTGAGGAACCTTTTCATTAACCTCTGGACGAACAGTAGTTACATTTTGTAAAAGTTGCTTAAGCTCTTTCACTTCAGCTTTTAATTCATCAAGTTCTTTGAAATCTTTTGTCACATTGGTTGTTATGTCCGGAGTTGTATTAAGTAATTTTAAGATGTCTTCACATCTCCTCATCTCTTCATCGTATTTTAATACGCTTTCCTTTTTAACTTTGCAGTCATTATAGGATTGCTTAACCATATCTACAATTTGAGTTTTATCTGTAGCTATAGTAAGTCCGATGGTAGAATCGGTCATCATTGTTTTATCTTCAGATACTGACAGTTTCTTCTGCTCACCGTCACAAGAGATAACTAAATCTACAAGTTTACGTCTATTCTGCATAGGCATTGGGAATTGACCTGGTGGCAATGGTTCATCGTAGGGTTTTGATACACTTACTACTTTACCTAAACTGTATGTAGTACTCTTTTTAAAAGTACCTGTAATCTCGAGTACGTGTATATTTGTACCCGGCGTTAACTGTGAGAATGTCATATCTTTAAGTTTAAAAAGATATGGGCAGGTATTACTCGCTGCCCATATACTTAGTTAATATATATTAGGCAGCTGGAGCTGCAGCCACAGTGTAATGATTCATAACCTGAATAACATTATCGCATTTATTGTAATAAACCCAATATCTGTTACCAGCAGAGATTTCAGAACCAACTAATGGTGTGCTATCTCCTTTTACTACAGGTATATTGTTGTTATTTGAAGCGGTGCTTACTGAACCAGTAGTAGATACAAACACAGGAAGTGTTGCACTAGCAGTGGCAGGAGTATGTCTAACCTCTAATACAAACACACCTTCTCTAGGAAGTCTACACCACACTTTAGGACAGATACCCAGAACTGTAGATTCTGTTGAATCGCTTACGCTTATTGTATTGATTTTCGGTATTACTTGATCTAAAATACGAACGGTATTGTTACGTCCAAAGTAAGGATTAAACATGAAAGGAAACATAATAACCTCCTTTCTTATTAAGCGCAACAGCTATCACCATAGCCATATCCATAACCATAACCTGTAAATCCACCATTACATCCGTACGGATTACATGTCAGGTATGCAGGAACTGGACAAGGTTTAATCTGATTTACAATATTCTGAGTCTGCTGTTGAGTAATGGCAGAAGTCTGCAATGCATTCTTTTCATCACGCAGAGCATCAATCTTATTCTGCATTTCTCTCATTTCTAACTGACAGAACTTATCATTGATCATTTGTGTCTGTGCATCGATCTTAGCGCCAATGATGTTGAATCTTGTAGCGTTTTCGCTAGACAGATTGTTAAATCCTGAAGTAATAGCATTCTGCAATGTATTAGTCTGTTGACAGATAGATAATCTATTATCAGCATTCATTTGAGTTAAATTCAGATTAACTGAATCAATAGAACGCTGAGTTGTGCAGCAGCAGTCACTAATAGCTTTGATTACATTGCAATCACCAGCATTAACAGCATTGATTACTCTTTCTGCAGAGAAACCTACTTCACCACCAACTTTACCAATTGCATTCTGAATAGAACACAATGCTGTGTCAATTGATTTAACGTCACAGTTCAAGTTAGTAGACAAGGTATTGATTGCATCCTTGTTACCGTTGATAGCCTGCATTAACAAATCAGTGTTGTTGTTCTGGTTGCCCATAGCAGCTAAACGAGCGAAGTCAGAGTTGGTCTCAGCCTGGTTGCCACGACCGAAGCCGTTGCCACCCCATCCGCCCCACATCCAGAAGAGCACGATGATGAAAATCCACCACCAACCACCATTGCCACCGAACATACCATTACCGTTGTTCATCATAGCCATCAAAGCAGCAGGATCAAAACCTTTATTAGCATTTTGCATCAAAGCAGCGATACCGGGGTCAATACCACCACGGTCTACAATTATTCTTTCGTTTTCTAACATAATGATTTATTTTTTAATTGATTTATTTATTTTGATAATTAGAAATATCTAACAGATGTGTTGCGAGAATCTCTGTCTCTTTTCATATCTTCTTCACGTCTATCTCTATCCATTCTATTTCTTTCAGGATAAGCATAACGATCAGAATATTCATATTCATCCTCTATTTCATATCTAGAGTAAGGATATGACATTCTACCAGAAGATCTTCTTTCTCTACCATATTTATAATCTGAATCATATTCACGATCGTGAGACATATGTTCATATGCTTTATAATCGTTATCTTCATCATCACACATTATATAAACATAGTAATGCCACATCTTGCCTTCTGAGATGTCTTTGTCACAAATCCAAGCTTTGGTAAGTTCTGCAAAATGTTTGGTACTAGCTCCACCAGTTATTGCTACAACAGCTTTATAAAAATCTGAGTAGATCATATTCATGGCTACATACCAGTCCCACTTATTGTGTTTCTCTGATTTTAAATTTATGCCCATTTGATTGGCAATGGACGTTGTCTCTTCAACTGTCCAATGAGGGCCTTTTGATCCATCCTCATTTTCCATGCCTTCTACTGCGTATTTAGCATGTTCCTCATCAAAGTGAGGGCCATTTATAGCTTCATATACATTAGCACAGAGTTCTGATTTAAGTATTCTGAAGCCCTTTTCCAACAGATTATCTTCATGTTTATCCATAGCTTTACCCAATTTAGTTAAAGCTTCTGTTGGGGAAGGATGGCGTTTAATTTGATCTAATATTCTACTTAAATGCATAGTTTCAATTTATTTATTGATTAATATTAAATTGAAATATTTTGCAAATTACTTTGTAATTTTGATAACTCGAGTATCTAATACTCTTATTAAATCATTAGAATTGATAATTTTGTAAGATTCGACTTTATCTTTTTTAAAGTCAAAATGTATTAACCGTTGAAACCAGTTTTTATATTTCTTTCTATATACTTTTTCTTCGGTTATAAATAAATCTTGATGATTATATATTTCTGGAATACAAGTTATAACTGAATCCATTCTATTTATTTTGATAGTAGTCAATGGATTTGACTGAAGTTCTACATTGAAGTTTCTATCTATAGGTATTGTCTTTACTATAGTATCTGTCAATACTGTAGACATACTCATTACTTCTTTTAACTTCTTATTCTTTATCTTAAGTTGATCTTGTGTTTTTGATAACTCTTGTATTAAACTATCTTTAGAATGTTTGAAATCTTCTATACTAAGTTTTAATACTCTATTTTCATTTTGTTTATTACTTAGGATTGATTGATAAGATTCAATATTATTACGAGCATCTCCCAATTCTTCATCTAACTTATTTACTTTATTTCTTAAGACATGATTGGATATTCCTAAGTAAGTCATAATAGCTACTATCAATACTCTAAGATAATTCATATTACTTAATCTTTTTAACTAATTTCTTAATCTTTGGTAAATCTTCTTTGTCAATTGTGATATCTAAGTACTTCTCGCCTTTTCTTTTAATGAACTTGCTGAATATTTTCCAAGGTCCAGTAGGATCTAATGTTTGTAGATTCTCTACCATTGACCATAGTTCTACACCAGCAACAAGACCAGCAAAGCCCTCAACTAAGTGCGCATCGATGGATGTCAATATATATTCATCTACTAGATGACCACAGCTTATCATTAATGAACTAAAGCAAAGCTTTTTAACAGTTGACCAAAACTTTCTAGATTGAATCCTTTCACCATTACTTAATGACACTCTAATACCTAATATCATATCAATGATTATTAGTATTCCTACTGCAACTATTGGTAACCAAATAGGCAAAAAGAAAGTGCTCATAGCACTAGCTAAGGTAGTACTAATGCAAGTAAAAAATTTAATCGGACCATCATTTATTAGTTCTTTAAAATAATTCACTGTTGATACACTTGAGGCTTTTATTATAATATCGTTTATATATCTGAACACGATTGAAGATTTGTGAGACTTTGAAAAAACAAAACGCTAGACAATCTAAAAGAATGCTAGCGTTCTGAAAATTATATGATACTTAGAGCTTGATATATAAAGTAAACGATTATATTAAATAAAGGTTCCTCTTATAAAGAGGACTATTACATACCTAATAGCGGTTATTTTCTTATTGATTAGATAAATCAAAGATTGGTAAGAAATTTACCGTCTTTTCTTCAGAGCCTTTATAATACAACATATTCTGCAATATATCTTCTGGAGTATTTGCATTTACATGCTCCAGTGAATCTATATACCAAAACTCGTCATAACTTGCTCTAGTAGATGTCCAAAATGGGTTATACTGCGGATGACCAACTGCTCTCAAAGCTATATAAAAATCTCTTCCAAATCTCTGTAATATTGCTGCTTCTCCAAAACTAAGTACATGTGGAAATAGATCTTCATTATTTGGTGTTGTTAGTTTTAAATTTATAGCAATTTCCTGAAAACTCGGACTATTTGCAAATGCATATGTACAATTTTGGAATCCGTTTAAATCTTTTAATGCATCTGTATCAGAGTAAGCTATAGTCATCTCTATTCCAAAATCATATAAGCGTAAGGAATACTGATTTATATTTTTATAATCTAATAATAATTTCTTATCACCATAGATAATAGCAATTCCCAAATTATCTGGTCTATTGGCATTTTTCCATTGATCTACAGTAACAAAACTCCAGTCATTTAGCATTATATATACCCCATCTGTAACTTCTACTTGCTCTTTAGACCATACTTTAGTATTACCTAAGTACATAGCTTTTACTTCGGTAGTACCTATATATGCATTTTTAATATCTTTATTAGTCATAGTTAACCTGTTATTATATAAAGTGTAGTATTTTTCTTCTCAGTAAGTCCATCGTAAGCGGATTGAGATAATGCTGCTATTTCAGATACTCCGTTACCACTTATAGTATTTATTTCCCTATATTGACCATTATCGGAGAGGTATTTTGTACCGGAGCCAGTATTTTGTAAACTTTGTTGATTAGATACCGAAGTATAAGTCTTGTTACTCTTGTTAATAATTACGGTTGTTACCGTTAACCCTATAGAGTGATCACCGGAGTCTACTGTTAAAATATTTGTTATAATACTATATGTTTCAGTAGAATTACTAATTGTTATCGGGCTAAATCCATCAGGATCCGTTTCAATTCTTGCTGTTGTTATTCCTTTATTTACTGCATCAACTATCTTTTGATAGTTTTCATCTGATAATGTACCACTTTCACTTGGAAATAAAGTTGTTAAGTCAAGATACTGATTGCTAGCTATAATCTCTGACCATTGTTTATTTTTCCTACCATATGTTTTACCATCTGAAGGCGCATCAGGAAATTCTTCTACACCGTAATTGGGTAGTTTTACCCACTCTCCATCTTTCTTTACTTTTATTGTACCCATATTATACTAAAGTTACATAGTTATTTATTAAACTTGATAAATCATGTGAAAGTGGTATTTCACTATTCCTAATACATAAATACACTTTACTATTTTGTGTATAATATTTATCCTTAAACAATTCCATAGGTGGTGTATAAGGTATCGGATCTTCTAATGTACCAGCATGATCTTTATCAACCACTTTATACAAAGATGCTGTATCTACTCCAGGAATCCAATTCTCTTGTAAAGTATGATCCTGTATTACCTCATATAGTACATCTGAATTGTTTGTTACTACTCTAAATCTAAAACCCTTAGTAACAGAAGTACCATAAGAGGCATCTCCTTTTCCCCATACAGGATAAAGTGTTTTCATTTCTAAAGCTTTATCCGCAGTAAGTACTGAAGTGTTAATTATAGTTTTAATAAAGTTAATAGCTTGTGCTTGTTCATTGTCAAATTGTCCTGTATTGACTACTGTCTTTATTTCATCATAAGAAGGATAATGATCAAATACGTGTTCATTATATTTATAATGAACAATATTCTCTTCAGTCTTTTTATCACTATCTATTTGAACATCCCATCTTACTGCCCATTCATTTAAACCTAAGTATTCAACAGAAATAGGGATGCTATTACTATGTGCAATTCTTGTCATAACCTAATAATAAAATTTTAAGTTCTTTTATACTATTTGTTCCTGTAAATCTCTTCCATAAATTAAAACAGTTACCATATTTACACCATCCCCAGTAAGAAGCTAAGGATCTAAATTTCTTATTAAGATTAACATATCTGGTTTTCCTATAGAACTTTTTTTTCATATCTTTTCTTAATTTCATATGACTGTGTTTAAAAACATAGCCTAAGAAATCAACTCCTCTATCATCTACCGGATATATCTGCCAATCATGTTTTACTTCTAATTCAAGATATGAAGTCATATACTCCTTTATCTTTTGCAATGCCTGATGTAACTCTTTCTTATTAGAAGAAAATAGAACTATATCATCACAATATCTGAAATAATGTTTAATTTTTAATTTCTGCTTTACCCATCTATCAAACCATGTTAAATAAAGATTAGCAGCAAACTGTGATATATAATTACCAATAGGTAATCCTTTATCTGTAGAATAAATTATCTCAGATATTAAATTCAGAAACCTCTTATCTAGGACCCGTTCATCCAATACTACTAGGGTCCCTTCAAAGCACCTGTTATTTTTCACCAAGGGGTGAGGCTGATCTAATTTATACAATAAAAACTTCCAAAATTTCACTGTGAACTGATATTCGAATTCGAATTCGATGAATCATTATTAGCATTCGAATAGAAGACTCTGCAATTAGACTCATTGTCTGAATTACCTGACTTACTTTTTAATACATCTTCATCTAATCAAACCATTCTTTTAGATCCCGCCTTTGTTAATACTCTAGTTTTATAGGTTTATCCATTAAACCCAGGCTCTAACGCCAAAAATTCTTCTTTTGTTTTAACTACTATATTTCCATAAAAGCCCAACCGCGAACCGATAGCCGAATGCGAAATCGAAGAATCATAAGCATCCGAACAGAAGACCCCGCAATAAGACCCATTGACCGAAGCACCCGACCGCAGCAGAATCCTATTACCCGTATTTTGATAGTAATAGTCCGCATAATATGTAGTGTCTGATCCACCGCTAACGTAAGTAGGCATAATATCCGCGTATTCTCCGTGAGCAATACCAGTAATCCAATTACTAGAAGAGGCAGCAGTATTGCTGCTAGAAGAGGCAACAATTTGTCTTACATTTGTATATCCTGCAGATGTTAAACCGGAAAGGCCAGTATTTACCTTAAGACCTCCATCGTACACTATCCATTGTCTATTAACAATATTAATACCTTGTACGAATTCGTATTTACCATAATAACAATCTTCAAGACCTAAGAAATTACTACTTTTACTAGACTTTCCATCCCTGTTACCTAATGACACTGTGGCACCTGTTGAACTATCCCAAGGACGTGTACCACCGGAACAAGGTATGCTACTATTATTTGTACTTATATTCGTATTACCATATTTAGCACAGAATAAATTAGCAATAGTTTTATGGGCTCTATAATCAATCAATCCCCAATTTGAACCATTGGTTTGTGCTTGATTGAAAAAGGTTTCTATAGTTTGATTTCCAGTACTAGTCGCATCGGGTCTGCTGGTTAATTTACCGTCAGTATTATATGCTTCAAATACACCAATCAAACATTCTCTTTCTTCTTTATAAGAATTGTTGATCTTTCTATCAGATATATACAATTTGAATTTACCTATACTCACTAGTTCTGTACGATAATAGTATTTAGGGAAATGAACCATGTAATATACATAATGATAAGCACCAGTACGGTTAACAGTAGAACCATCTTCCCATTTATTACTATCCGTAGAATTTAAATAGGCAATAGCAGCAGAACCATCATCCTGAGGTAACGCTAAACATCTTTTAAATTTACTAGTAAGGTTAGTAATGATATCTAAATTACCACCTCTTTCTAGTGTAGTGGTACTTGTGGTTTCGTCAAATTGGACCCACATAGCGTGTGTTTCTTCAGTGATCTGTTCCCAATCAAGAGTGACCTCTTTCACATCATCCAAACTACTTATTTGAATAGTTTGAATCTCTGGGGTGATGTATCCTGCTACGGATTTAGGTTCAATAGTCCAAGTTTCAGTAGTTGGTAATACAAATGTATTTTCATCAGTATCCCTTGTAGTCAAAGTATAGGAACTTTCCTTTGGTACAGTATTAGAATACACATATACGTCTGCTAAACCGCTAATATCTTTTGCTAATTTTATTTTCAATTTAGCTCCTCGATACATTAATGTTTTTTCTTCAGCTACTCCATTTGCTGTAGAAGTTATAGAATCTGGTGTGACCCATTTCCTAAAATTAGGAGAACTAAAAATAGATACTTCAGTACCCTCAATAGTATATTGAGCACCAGTTGGAATTTTTACAGTATAGGTACGATTACCAGAAAGTGTTTTAGTTACATAACCTGATAACTTTACATCAACCTTATTAGAAAGTAATTCAGGATGATTGCTAGTAACATTAATTGTTACAATTGTGGTATTATAAGTTAATGTTATAATCCTAATATTACCTGCTTCTGCAATAAATGTTTGAGATTGTGGTTTAGCATAATCAGTTACATCACTACAAGTAATAGTATATGTAGTATTTACTGGAATTGTGGCAGTAAGTTCAGTTCCTTCCCATGTAAGTACTTTAGAAGTTTCACCATAAACTATAGTAATAGTAACACCATTAATGTTAGAATCTGATAACTGATTACTTGCAACAGTTATTTTAACAGTTTCATCTTTAGGTGCTGCTTCTACTTCTACCCATGTTCCATTCTGTCTAGCATACTGTTTACCATCTTTAGGTGCTTCTGTAACTACTAATTCATCAAAAGTATTGTCTGATAAGTCAACCCATATTTCTTGTTCGCCATCAGGTTGTGTACCTTCGCTTATATATACTTCATCAGATATATCTGTTTTTAAAGCATACTCATTGCCTTGTTTACCATCAAGTAAATCAGCATCTAAACCACTACCAATCCCATCTACTGTCTTTACTTTAGATAATACATCTGTAGCAGTATATGCAGAAGAATCTAATTTTGTATTAACCTGAGTAGTAGTAGCATAACCTTTTGCAGTTAATTCAGTTTCAGTTACATATTCTTCAGGTACTGAAGTAAGATAATTGCCTTTTGGTTGATACGTACTAGCTGCATCAGTCTTAGTTAAATACCCATTAAGATCTACTGTTTCACTTAACTTATCCCAATCTGGAGTAGTTGAAGTAGCTACATAATTAGCTCCTGTATCTTCAAGATTATATACATCACCTATTGTTACATTATCTTTAGGTAAAGCTTCATAATTAGCTACAGAACCTTTTACCCTATATACTGAACCTATAGCAGTGTTAATCTTCTGATCTAGCTCATCTGCAGAAGGTAATGCGTCAAGCTTCTCAAAATAGCTAGCCGTTAATACGCCTGCAGATTTAGAACTAGCCGAATTGAACGTAACAGACCCAGTAGTATAAATTGAACCAGTTATGACGTTTTTCTTATCCAAAGAAAGGCCCATTGTATTCATACTCGTGGTAGAGCGCATTGCGGTCACATAGTCTACAATGTTACTTACCTTTTGTCTGTCATCATCGCTATAATCATTAGTGCTTAATCCTTTTCCTTCCTCTTTGTCTACTTTGGTATCTAACTTACTGTCTACATAAGTCTTATCAGCTTTACCAGAGATTTGTTCAGTAACATCTACTGCTGCGACAGTATCATCAACGTACTTCTTAGTAGCAGGATGATAATCTGTAGTAGGTGTATATGTACTAGTATTACTTTTGGATATGTATCTACTATCATGATTATGACTAGTAATATCCCCAGTAAGCACAGCTTCTACATTCTGTTTAGTTACAGAAGCATCACTACCTGGGTCTCCTTTCTCTCCTTTTTGACCAGGATCACCTTTTGGACCTTGTATTCCAGGTGCTCCATCAGCTCCCGGTTCACCTTTAGGACCAGGTTCTCCCTGTTCCCCCTTAGGTCCTACAGGTCCCTGTGGTCCTGCTGGTCCTTGAATACTACCTACGTTACTCCATTTAGGATTAGATTCAACATTACCGTTTTCACCCACAAACACGTATAGATTACCAGCAATTAACCAAGCATCACCAGATACACCTTCTTGTGGTAATTGTGATTCAGAATCTAATTCTCCTTTAATATTTAATCCTGAACCAGTATCCCCCTTAGGTCCTTGTGGACCAGGTTCTCCTTGTGGCCCTTGAATTCCCTGTATACCTTGCTCTCCTTGCTCGCCTTTAGGTCCAACAGGTCCTTGTATACCTTGCTCACCCTTTTCACCTTGTACACCTTGTAAACCTCTTTCTCCCTGTAAACCCTGAGGTCCTCTTTCACCAGTAGCCCCTTTTTCTCCAGTATCACCTTTATCTCCTTTAGGTCCAGTTTCACCTTTCTCACCTTTCAAAGAGATTAACCATTCAGCTTCTGTACCTTCAAAACCATGCTGTACTGCTACTTGATATGCTGATAAACCTTGAATACCTTGTGCACCAGATAAGTCTGATATGAATTTCCATTTAGTATTACCTTTCAAATACAATCTAGAATCCTCTTCATTTTGAACATTACCTGTATCGATCATTACAAATTGTCCTGTTTTTACTTCAGGGTTATTGTAATCATCTTCCATAGCTTGAACTGAAGAATACGTTTTTACAATAGTAAATGCATCACCAACTGCATTAATACCACTATCTTGATAAGTATCTTTTGCATAATCATAGATATACCAATTACCATCTACAATCTTTGGTGGATTCTGAAGTACTTCTTTTGAGTCTTTTACAGCTTGTTTAGCATCTTTAACTGCATTAGGTACTTCTGCAAGCATTCTACCAAAGTCTTCTTCAGTGCCAGTATATCCTTGTTCTACAGCATATTCATATGCAGTCTTACCATATGCAGTAGCACTAGTGTCAACATATTCGTTTAATGCTGGATCAAATATCCACCAATTACCATTTTCACCAATAATTGGACTTTTACCAGAAGCAGGTATACCTGTGTCACGATTATCTATCCACCAGTTACCATTAGAACCAATGAAAGGAGCAACAGCATCTTCACTAGTAGCATCTGTCAGTTTAACCCAAGACTTAATATCAGGATTATATACTTTAATTACTTTTCCTTTTGAATTTGCTCCCAAGTCTATCCAGTACCCAACTTCATTAGAATTGGGTACCATATAGCTTGCAAAGAATTCATAATATACATTATTCTTTATCATGTTATTCTGTAATATATGGGTTAGCTTCTTCTATTTCTAACACAGCTTGTTTCCATTCATTATAAGCTTTAGCTGCTGCCTCATCTTCTCCAAATTCTTTATATTTTATATATGCCATATAAAGTTTATCTGTCTTAGCGATATATTTATTTTCTCTTTCTTTCTTTATTCGCTCATTAATTAATGTAATATCTGGAGTACGCATGTTATACACAGCGAAGGGGTCATCTATAACATAATCTGCATATTTCAGATAAAATGCACTTTGTTCTTCATTTAATAAAAGCATTTTATCATCGTCATCAAGTTCATCTAAAGATGATACAATTTTGTCTGCTAGGTAATTATATAGAAAATCTTTATCTATTACACCAGCACTATTCCTAGTTATATAATATACTTCCATACTTAATAAGAGAAAATTAAAACTACAAATCTATCTATATCATGAGCATTTCCATCGGTATCAAACCACATTACATCAAATTTTCCAGAATATAAAGTTCCAATTTGACACCCTCCTCTAAAACTATTGCCAACGTTAGTTGTTGGATTATAAATCATGCACACAGGAGAATACGCTGTGCTAGCAGGAGTAAAATTAATAGTATATCTACCAGTAGCTGCTCTAGAAACAGTAATACCAAAATCTTTAGTTCTAAAGTAATAAGCAGAACCAGGAGAAGGAGTAGTAGTTACTACTGCAGATACTTTTAATCCAGGTATTGAGAAGTTACTATAATCAATATTTTGAGCAATTAAAGAAGTACAAGTAACATTTCCAGTAAATGTACCATTTGTTGCTACCATACTACCGTTATCAAGTACTCTAAAAGGAGCAGAAGTTCTATTACCATGATTTGTACCTGCCCAGATTCTTACAGAGTCTGAAGAAGTTCCCACACCTGTTAGCCCTGCTCTAGAACTGCTAGAACCATCTCCTACTGTAATGATACCATCTGCCCATAATTTTAAAGGAGCTTTTGAGTTTGTAATTTTCGTACCTCCCGAAGAAATGGCACCTTTATTTGAACCAGTACCTGCTGCTAAAAATGGAGTCATACCATCTGTAGATGGATAGAAACACACTACATCATTTGTTGATCTAAAATAACTACTAGAAGCGGGACTAAAGCGCCAACCACCAATTGTAGCTTCTTCAGCAAATAATAAACCAGTTGCAATATTCTCAAATGAATTTAATGATTTCCATTCAGAACTAGACCAACCAGGTGTAATTGTAGCTTTATTTGCCATATAATATACTCCATCTCTTTTTACGACATCTACCAATTCTGCTGTTTTATAATAAGTAGCATCCTTATTATATTCTCCTCTAAAATTTAATGCGGGACCTGGATCTCCAGCAGGACCTTGATCTCCCTTAGATCCTTGTGGTCCGGCAGGACCTTGTGCGCCATTTTGTCCATCTTGTCCATCTTTACCTGATATTTTTGTAGGTAATGTCCACTGTTCTCCAGACTTAAGTAAACCGGTTTCTCCATCAAACAAAGCAGTACTTTTCCATATAGCATAACCACTTGCAGAAGGAGCATCTACATACCAGTAGTTACCATTACTATATGTGCCTCCTGAAGTAGGTCTAGATGTCATAGAAGGTCGATTTGGTTGAGATTCGTTAGATCTACAATAAATAGATACTTCAAAATCACCAGGAACTCCACCTTTAGCTTTTGTGATAGTAAAATCACATACATCTACTACTGGAGAAGCTGAAGAAGCAGGTACATGAAATTCTACTTTAAACACTGTACTATCAAAACCATTACCTAATCTAGCTACAGTAAGTTTATTATTATTTGTATCAATAGATAATTGATTTTGAGCATTGTTATCTAAATTAGTATAAGTTATAGCATATTCACTATTTTCTAATTTTCTAGTACCTTGATATAAATAATAATTAGTAGAAGCTTTTGCTAATTCTGATGATTCTACTTCTCCTAACCAATTAGCAGCTACTGTATGAGCTTCATTAGTTAATACACCTCTATATGGGCTTTCTCCATCTTTTCCATCATACAATTTATTAATTGTTAACATATCCTGATATACAGCTCCTCCTAAAGCAGAAGTACATTCTACTTTAAAAGTTACTTCGTTAACAGAATTATTAAAGTATGAACCATTTGGTGAAATTACTAAAGTTTCTGCAATCTCATTTTCAAGAAGATTCCAGTTATCCGTACCTACGATTTTCCAATACCAAGAATAAGTAGGAGATTCAATCCCATACGAACTAGCATATAAAGTTATTTGTGATGGGCTAACTAAACCTTCTTTATCGTACTTAAACACTTGTTCTCCGGATATTAATACATAGCAAGCATCAATTCCATCAAACCCATTCTCACCATTTTGCACTTTATTAATCCATAAATCCTTAGTAAAGGACATGGAACCGATGTTAACTGTTAATCGTATTCTAGCAGAAGGTGATCCTAAAGTATTTAATGTCACTTTATCACCATCCACAGTAACAGTAGCTATACCTTCAATAGTTTCTGCTGTTATACTATCAATATATAATTGATTTGTTCCCTGATAAGCATACACGTAAGTATACACATCGGTAATAGTGATTTGTGGATTATTACCAGATGAATCATAAGGTACTGTCATATTACCATTACTCAGGTCTATATAGAAAGCATCTTCTCCAGTTGCACCATCTCCAAGTTTGGCTACCTGAGTTTCATCATAAAAACTTTCTTTACCATTAACTACAGTACAACGTACTACAAAATTTCTAAGATCCCCAAACATATCAGGACGTACATCTAATGCTTGAGAAGTACCTATTGTTTCATTTGTATTTCTATTTACCCAAGTAAATACAGGATTTTCTATATTATAAGTATTGCAATACAATGTAATAACAGATGGTGTAGGAGTACCTTCAAAGTTAGGATTATCATACATGAATAATCTTTCCCCAGTAATTTCTACCCATTTAGCTTTATCTGCACCAGCAGCACCTTGCTCACCCTTTTCTACTTGCAATAACCACTCGTCATTTTCCTTACTAGGGATACTAGTGGTTTGAGTAGCCATACATAACCATAATGAACCATTATATGATACTCTATCATAATAATAATATGTAGTGCCAGCTATAAATTGTCCTCTATCAATGGGTACTCTGATAATATCTCCATTGCTAGACACCTGAGATAAAGTACCAACAAATCTACTATTTTTACCTATAACTGTACGATCTTTACCTACTAAATTAAAATCGTCAATATTATCATATAAAGTAATACTAGGTCCTTCTGTGCCTCTAGCAGATATCATAATAGCAGATCTACGATCTTCATTACCGGGGTATCTATTACCTAACTGAATAATTTTATCTTTGGGTTCAGGAATAGAACTACCAGGTTCACATACAGAATCTGATAAAACCACATAGTCAGTACCTACTTCGGATACCATGCGCCAATATCTTTTAACATTTTTACCATCAAAGATTTGACATATAGCTTGATCGCCTTCAACAAAAGGATTTCTTACAGTACCATCTTGAGTATCAAATGTACACTTGTAATCATTATCTGGAGTAGTAGTAACATCTAGTATTTCAAGATCGGCAACTGAAACTAATATATCTCCACCAGTAGCTTTTATTTCATTTACTAGAAGTTCATTAACAGTCATTCTACCTCTAACAAACAAATCATCTACTTCAAACTTCCATCTGCCATTAATCGGATATAAAGAAGCACCTTCGCCTAGAAAACCTTCTCTAAATGTTTGACCTCCCTGTATTCCTTTTAAAAACTTAATATAACCATTTGCTGTATCATCAACCTTTTTAGATATATAGTTCAAATCAGATCTTCTAGCTGAATACAAATTACCATCTGTAGGTTGAGTATTGTCAGTACTAGTGATCATATATTTCGTATCACCGCCTATACTGCCCTCTACAGATTTAATTTTACCTTCTAATTTTGATAAAGCTTGATTTAAAGTATCTGTAGTAGTTAAATCGCTAGTATCTCCATTATAATAATACCCGGATAACGGAAATATGGTACTAGTAGGTTGTGTATGAAAACCGGGTGCTTCACCACTACCACCACCATTTGCAATTAAATCTGCTAATGCTGTAATGATGTTTTCATCTTCAATTAACCTATTTAATAGGTTTTGTAATTGTTCCTTTGTAGACTTATCATCAATAGTATCTATCCAACCCTGTACTGTATCATTAACTTCAGTTAAATCTTTATCGTGTTTATCTTCAAGAGTAATGATCTTATTGTTTAGTACATCATAGTAACTATTAATATTACTACTTAGATTATTAGTAACATTAGTATCTCCTTCTACTATCTTGTTGGATAGATCTGTATAATTGTTGTCTACTTTAATATCAAGATTAGCTACATCTTCTTCAATACCATCTACTCTTTCATTAGTTGCAAACGTACCAGATAAACTAGTTTCAAAATCATCTTTATGGATTATCTTATTAGTTTTATCTTGTACAAGAGTTAGAATATCATTATCTTCAAAAGATGTGGTAACCTCAAATTGTGATATCTTTTTATTCATATTACTCTTGAATTATATGTTCTTCTACTTCTGTTAATATACAATCATCGTCGATATCTTTTTCTGGATAGAAATTAATTTGTTTTCTTAAACAATGCATACATTCTATAATTTTATCTACATCTTCCTGAGTAATGGGAAAATCTTCATCATCTACTTTAGTACTAGCCCAACTAGATAATTTATCTAAATGTAACAATAATACTAAATTGGTAATAGAAACTCTATCCAGTTTTGCATTGTACTTAGTAGACTGATTAACTAATTCCCCAACCTTATTTACATAATTCACAATATCCATCTTTACAATTTTTACAGTCATTAATAGTACAATTGCATGTTCTCATATCAAGCAAGTTAAGCATTTCTTTATAATATCTATCTGCATCTTCTGTAAAGTCTAATGCTATAGCATTTTCATATAAAGTTTTCTTGAATAAGAACATCATGATTTTATCTTTCATCTTGTTATCTAAGCAGTTATGACAGTACTTTGTAAGTAATTTTACTTCTGCATAATACAAGCTATCGTTTATGTCATTCATATCAATCGTATATAAAAAGAAAAGGGATTAGGGATAACTTCCCCAATCCCTTTCATGGTTAAAAATTAATTAAATCCTTATTCAGATACTTCTGCACCAGAAATGAAAGATTTAATCATATTCACAAATAATTTATTTGTTTTGATCTGATCTTTTACAATGTACATTTCAACTGCCAGCGGAGTTGTTTTAATATATTGATTATCATCAGACAGATATTTATTATCCCATTCCATTGTAATAGTATCGTATTCTGCACTCAAATCAGATCTAAATTCCGGAGCAATATAAGGATAGATACCATTAGCTCTATGAGTAATACCTCTGTAGCCCATTGCTGCATCTTCACGATCTCTAACAATGTAAGCGTTACCCTTACCCGGAGTACCTTGAGTTTTAGCAATTGTCAGATTAGAAATCGGATACATTACGTTGCTCAATAAACCAGAAGGAATCGTTGTCCACATGAAAGCTTCTACAGATACCTGAGTATAACCATGATCCAAAGTAATACCTTCATTGTAAGGAATTTCTTTAGCTGTCAAAGTCAATACAGCTGCACTAGCGCTAGCAGTAACTCTAGCTTCTTTGTGTTTATTAATTTTCTTTACAAAGGCATCAACCAAATCCTTCGGAGCTGTAGTCTTAGCGATTACTTCATACGTATGAGTAAACTGACCCGGAGCTTCGTAAATGTCGTTATAAACTAAGCGTAAAACATAACGATGACCAACTTCCGGAGCTACATTAGTAGCAGTAATAACAATCTTATCTTCAGCTTTAGCAACGAAAGGAGTTACTACCAAAGTAGGATTAGAACCTTTTTGAATAGGCATAGAAAATCTAATTACAGATTTAGTGCTCTTAGCACCTTTCTGATCGTATACATCTTCTTTACCTTCACAAACACCTACATAAATAGATTTAGCTGCTGCAGCTAATGCAGCAGATGTTAAAATTTTCTTATTTTCATCAAACAAAGCGATTGCACCATCTGCCAAAGCATCTGCTGTAGAAAAAGAAGCAGGAGCTGTTTTGGCAATCAGTACAGTATTCACGTGCTGTAACATAATATTAATTTGTTTTTAGTTAAACGGATATCCTAGTTTAACTGTATTTAACCCTTCTACTCCTGTGTTTCAAGTTTCCGCGTTAGGTTAAACTAAGAATTTAAAAACGTATACTTACTCCATTGTTGAAACTTCGTTCATATACGATTGATATCTTGGATTAGCCTTATTTTCTAAGTATAATTCAGCCGCTATTTTTACGATTTCCTGATGAGTAGATACTGGCATATCCGTATACTCATCAAAAGGAGCCGTAGTAAGACTAATCCTTTTAGGAGTCCTCAAGTATGTGAGGATATAATTCTTTATATTGTAATTACCATCGGTATATAAATGGATTTCATTACCTTGAAATAATCTCAAAGGTCTTGCTGAAGTACCATGTAATCTATACTCTGATAATGTATTTTGTCTTTGTCTATCAAAATTCTCAATAGTAGCTTCTAACACATCTGTGTGTTTAGTCCTAGGTTGACCATTCGGTCCCTTGGGCCAACAGTTGTTATTACTATAGATTACTGCTGTTTCACCTAAAGTAAACATATAATCTGTTGGTAATGTAACTACTTGTTCTTCTGGGAATGTTGTAAACTGATATGTCTTATTGGTTACAAGTGTACGAAGATCATCAATTCTTTTCTGATCCTGTTCAAATGCTGTACGCTTGTAATTGATACCTGAGTATCTAGTTTTAATAAACTTATCTAAACCAGCCATTAACCAATATTCAATATCTGCTGTAACTGGTTTCTCAATATTATTATCAAGTAAACCTATTTCGGTTTCAAATGCAGTTTGTAATTCAATGAACTTCATAATTATTCTCTATTACTTTGGTTAGATGGTTTAGTTTGTAATCTGTATTTACCTTCTGTGATAAACATATTGACAGCAAGGTCAACTATTTCACTGTGAACAGATTCAGGTAATTCACATTTTGAAGCACCAGTTGTAGTATTAAATCTTAATGGTTTTCTATAGTAAGTAAGAATAACACCGTTTAAAGTAGTGTAAGCATCTACTACTACTTCCATATACATGTATTTAGTAGTTGGATCAGATATTAAAGCTACTGCTGGTTGTCTTACAATTGGTGTATTATAAGCAGTCTTCATAAACTTTGGTAGATCCCTATATTTTACTAATTGATTATCTACTTTAGTTTCAGTAGTATACTGCTTATAAGTACCTTTTACTTTACTTACGGAGTGTACGTATAAGAAATACTCATCAGTAGTGGAGTAAGGTAACCTATACCTTGCGATACCATTGGATGTCGAACCACTTTGAGTAAGTTCTTTTTCAACCAACAGACTTTTGATAGAATCAGTGTTTCTTGTTTGAGTATTAGTCTCAACTTCCATTTGATCATCGCCCACATAGTTCATCATTACATAGCGATCTTGGGCCTCATTTAACAATGAGAAAATAAGATCTGAATTAGGTTTTTGTTCTATAGTAAGAGTAGGATCTATTAATTGTAACCTACGTTCAAATTCAGCTTGCATTTCCTTGGCTAACATATTATACCTCCTATTCTGCTAATTGTGCCACATATTGTGGGTGTGATTGAACTCTTGGTGATTCTATATTTTCTAATGCCATATCAGCAGCTAACTTAACTACTTCATACTGCATATACTCTGGTATTTCATCCATACCTGAAGTAATATCCTGATTGTTTAATCTTTTAGGATATGCTAGATAAGTTAAGTCGATAGTATAGGGACCAGTCATAAGATCCCTATCCACGAACACTATCAACTTATTATCTTCTAGTATAGCAACAGGTTCTTCTATCCAAGGTTTGTTATTATATGTCTCTAAGAACCTCATTGCGTTTTCATGACTTATTAGTTTTACATTAGCTAATTTACTACCAAAGTGTAATGTACCTTGAATAAAATACATACGTTTATCTTGAGTTTGACTACCATAAGTAATAGTAGATTTAAAGTCATTGAGCATTAATCTATTACTAGTTGTTTCACTCAATAGTGTTAAACCTTTATCTGTTTTTACTAAACCTTCAAGGTCTGATACACGTTTACTATTTTCTTCAAAAGGAGTTCTAATAGTATTATTGCCCGTAAACTTGGTAGCTATTTTACTGAGGTATGCAGCATATAACCAATAATCTATTTCCTCAGGTAAAAAAGAAGGACAACCAGACATACCAATATTAACGGCATTCTTGTCAGCTTCTATTTTAAATGCTATATGTAATTCACTAATATTCATAATTATTTAGATTCAATTTCTTGCATGATTGCCATTTTGATATCTTGATTAGCCTTTTCATTTAAGAAACTAATAGCATCGTCTTGGCTTCTACCAATCACGTCAGTACCATAATAGTATACATTTTTTGACTTACGAATTACATTCTTACTAATTGCAGTCTCTAAAATGTATTGAGTATCTTTATTTTTGTTATCAATCCACAGTAAGAAGAATTTACGAGGATCTTTTTCAATCAATTCAAACAACTTGCTTTCTACTAATTCATTGCTAATGTTGTCTGACTTATGACCATAAATACGTAAACATTTACGCATCTCTTCGAGAGACATCTTATTAAATTCTGCAAATGCTTCACGTTTAATTTTGTTAAGTTTGTTAGCAGCTTCTGCTTCAGCATCAGTATTAACTAATACATAATCATGTTGAGGTCTGATATTGCTTAAACCAGTTGCAACTCTTTTATGATTTTTTAAAAACAGATACGCTAATTCATCTTCAGGTTTTTCAGTATGCAAGAAAACATCTTTAGCTCCTAATCTTACACTATAAGTTTTCCAAAAAGAACTAGTAGGTGCTAAATGACCTTCTTCATAACCCATAGCTTTTTCAAGTCTACGAGCATCTTCTTCACTTAAACCTGTATGAATGTTACCAGCTCTTGTCCAATATGTACCAATATAATCGTAACAATTTTTATATTTAGCTATTCCAGCCCACGGATTTACTCGGGCGAATTTTAATACTACTTCCATAATCTTATTGTTTAAAAATAATAATTGGGGGCCGAAGCCCCCTCTTATTAATATTTCTTAATGTTATTACTTAGGATTCTACATCCATCAATAACTCCCCACATGCACGGGGATCGAAAAGACAGATTCCCATTTCACCGAGAAGATGTACGCTGTAACCGTCCTTTGCGTTTGATCTAACTGTACTTGCGCTCTTACCATAACCAGCACCAGGAGCAACAGAACCTGAAGTATTCCAGATTACCATTTCACGACCTTTTCTAACTACCTTAACGATGTTAGATTTACCATCTCTACGACCCAGATCCAAGAATGTCATTCTATAAGATTCCAGCGGTTTACCAGAAACCGGATGCAACAAACGATTGTAAGTTGTATCATCATACAGCGGGAAGTGTTTCAATGTCAATTCGATACCATTAGTCATTTTGTAAGTAACAAACTGACCACCTAATACTAAAGACTGACCTGAACCGGTTACAAACTTAGTATCAATTAAATTCATAGTAGCAGCTTTCTGTTTCAAAACCCTATCGAATTCTCTCATACCCATTTCACCAGTCAGAGCAACAAACTTACGCTCATTAGTACCTAAAATGTTATAAGACAGGTCAAATAAGAAGTCTTCCAATAGTTCAGCTGTCAATTCAGTGTAATAACGTCTATTAGACGGAGCAATCTGCTGCAACAGTCCAGCGGGAATATAAACAGGTCTTCCATTAGTACCCAATAAAGAAGTAGAACCATCTTTGTTTACATTACTCTTGGAGTAAACTAACATACGTTCACATCTCTTAGACCATTCTCTCATAGCTTTCCATTCCTGATAATCAGACCATAAGTAAGAAGTCTTACCTGTTTTAGGATCTTTTAAAGCGATCCACAGTACTGTAGAATAAGCTGTACCTGTAATATCATAATCCAGACGAGTAGTAAACAAGAAGTTTCTCATCTTGAAATGAGTATTATAGTTCAGGATATCACCTTCTTCGCTGTATTCTTCATAAGCAGAAGCCAAACGAGATACCTGATGACCAGATACTAAATATTCACCAGGAATATAAGAACTAGATTGGCCATCAGCAATGAAACAAGTGTAAACCCATTCGTTACCATCCTGATAAGGTGCACCAGATACACGTACCTGATAGTTTCTGTCATCGAATTCCAAGATAGCACCTGGACCAAACCATTTATCTTCCAACCATAACATGATAGGTGTGTTACCCAAACCTGCCATAACTGTATCTGCATTAGCGGCAGTAATTTCTTGTCCATTCCACTTTGCAGAACGAATAGTTACAGCTCTATCGGTATCGATCATTACGTTCCATTCGTAATCTCTCTGATCAATTGACATTACATTACCAAGACCACCAGTAATAGCATCCAAAGACGTGCTATAACCATCATCTTTAGAACCAAATACATAAGAAATAACACGTGTTACTTCATACGGTCTAGTTAACATTGCATTTGAAATCATGTTTTCATCTACAAGATCTGAAAACCATTTACCTCTACCGATCTGTAAATTATTTAAAATTCCGTTATCCATAAATATTAATAAAATTTATTTAATTAAAGTAGTTGTACTGCGCGACTAAATATAGAGTTAGAGGAGTTGGTATTGATTCTTCTTGTACCTTTACTAACACCCGTAGATCTGAGACTCTGTTTCAGATTTTTAATAGCTGAGCTAGTACCCATTTTCTTAGCAGTATCAAGTAAAGTGTCGCCTTTCATTGTAAAATAGGCAGACTCTATTAAATTTTTTACGCTTTTTGAATAATCTTTTTGATATTGAGTTTTACCATTAGCATCTGCTTTGAATATATATGCAAGTAAAGCTTTCTTATCTTTCTCGGGAACTTTAATTCCACGAATGTCTTTCATAGCGTTTATTTCACCGACAACGTCGTCCATAAACTTTTGTTGACGAGCTACCATTTGCTCGTGTTGCTTTCTCTGATCTTCTAATAGCTGTTCCTTTTTAGTCTCTTCTATCTCCTTCATTGCTTCCAGAGCATCTTCAGCTTCGTCTTCCAAGATACCAGCGTCTTCATATTTTTCGATTTTACGAGCAATCTGCTTTTCGTTAAAACCTTTTTCAGCTAATAGCATCTTAACAATTTGCTTCTGATTACTTTCAATTGTAGTATCAAAGTTTTCATAATCGATCTCTGGAGTAAGAGTAAAATAATCATTAAGATCGCCGCCATTACGTACAAATTCATCCAATTTAGCTACGTCTTCATTAGCATACTGAGGAACTGATTGTTCTTTGATAACTTCTTTAAAATAGTTAACCAATTCTTCTACAGTCTTTGGTTTCTCTTCTTCTTCATCGTCATCAAATTCCCATTCTAATTCTTCAGCAATAGCATCGAATAATGCTGTAACTTTAGAAGATTCTTCTTCATCTACATCATCATCGTTATCATCGATATTATTGACATCATCATCTTCTTCTACTTTCTTAGTTTTCTTATTCTTTGTTTTATCGTCATCGTCGATGTTATCGTCAATATCATTTACATCGTCATCATCATCAACCACATCTTCTTCAGGTTCCTGCTTCTTGTTCTTAGCACCTGGAGTGGCTGGTCTAGCTTTTGCTGATTGTCTTTTCAATTCTTCTAACTCCTCATCAGTCATCGCATCGGGATCGTCCGGAGTAGGAGTAATTGTAGTCGTGTTAGAATGATCTTCTACAAACATATTAGATATTGCTTCAAATCCAAATAGTGTATCATTACTATTGTTATCCATAATTGTAATTAATTAGATTATTTTTTCTTTTTACCTTTATTCCATTTAGCAGCGTTTTGCGCAAATATAGCTCTTTTACGTGTTAAAGGATTTTTACTATGAGTTAATTCTTCAGTACTCTTACCTGTTCTTTTCTTAAGAGCGTTAAACTTACCTTTGTTTTTCTTCTTTATATGTATCCCACCATCTTTATAAGTTGGTATTGGATATAAGGGATAAATTTCTTCCATATTGATTATTCTTTATTTATTTCATATCCGGCAACAGGTAATAATAATGGAGTAATAAATTCCATTGGAGTTAAATTATTTATCCTATCTACAAATCTAGATTTATTTCTATACATGTTGTATTGCAATTTATTAGCATTATTAACAACACCTGTATTTCTAGGATCAAATAAAAAATCTTCAATAGTATTTTGATTAACCTTTGAACTCCAGTCATGTATCTTACCTTCATTTACTAAAGCTCTTTTCAAATGCAACATATGGGATTTTGATTCACTAGGATCTAATAAATACGCTTGCATGTTTGGATTAATATTAATTCCTTTATTACGTAATTCTCCTGGACCCATAATATTACCTTCATCTAGTAAATATGTTAAATAACGATTGTTTGCATCTGATGCCAATTGATCAGCTAAATGCCCTAATTCATGATTTGCTGTTCCTGGTAAATATTGTAATGGATCTATAGTAATAACATAATCATCAACTACAGGTCCATAGTCTTGTACATCTCGTACTCTACTTATTTTTGCATTTTTATTACCTGGCAATTCTGCATATTTAATATATTTACCACGATTTGTCATATCTCTTGCAGCTATTCTTTTGTATGCATCAAGATAATCTGTACCATACGCAGTATCAATTCCTTTTACTAACTCATAAGTTTTCTTATCTGGTAGCACCGCATCTTCTATAGTCTTATTAATTTCTTTTTCATATTTCTTGATATTTCTATCTCGTCTTATTACTTCAGAAAATTCAGAATCATAATCACTTTCCTCTTTGACTTTTTTCTTATTCTTTGATGTTTTACTACGAGCCTTTTCTGCCAAAATAGAAGGATATTCATCAACCATACTACTATGTATTTCAATAGGAGTGTTTAATGTGTTACTTACTCTAGATTTTATTTTTCTTAAACCCTTACCAACACCCCAAGGAATGGCATTCATTAATGTACTTACCGCGGCATTACCATAATTACCTTTTTCTAATTCTTCTGCAGTAGTAATCGCATCTTTTATATAACCTGCAGGAGTTATATATGCTTCAGGTTGAACTAATTCTGCTTTACCAGATATTTGTTGCTGTCTCTTATAATACTCTGGAGTACCTGGAGTAAGACCCAACTCTTTTGGTGGCATTATCTTCTTACCACCCTCTTCGTATGCAGGAATATTAGATTCCACTAAATTTCTGAGTTCTTCATTTGTAGTCCATTGTGTCCACTTGTCTACTTCTGGATGGCTTCTTATAAAATCTGGAATTGACTGTTTCTTAACGATTTTCAATTTATTAATAGATCCAGGAAATACTGTTGTTTGAGAAGGAGTTTGTATTCCATCATATTTTAAAGCCTCTAAATTGGATTGTAATAATGATTTTACTCGGTTTGATTCAGTTTTATATAAATTTAAGTCTGAACCTATCACGTTATATACTGTAGGATTTAATTCTCCACCTAAAGGTTTACTACTTCTACCCAAATGTATCGGAGCATCAGAACTTTTAATATTTGCAAACTTTGGTGCATTTTTAGGTGAATTGTGCCACAAATTTATACCTTTCATTGCTTTGCTACCACCCTCTGCACTACCTATAAATTGAGCATCAAATTTATCAAATCTTACTGGACTTCCGTGATAAAACAATTGTTTAGATTTAGAAGCAGGTTTCATGATATTCATTACATCCGATAAACCTTCAACACCACTAGGTATCGGTAAAGCTGCTAAAACAAATTGAGTTCTAGGATCATTAGCGAATCCGTTAATACCAGCAGTAGTAGCGTTTTTAACGGCTTGCCAATTCTTCGCAGTTTCATAACCCCGTGATCTAGCTATATCACCGAACCTGTTCTGAGGATATACGTTTACTTCGGGTAAACTATACACTGCAACTACGGAGTTATCCTTTCCATCTTCGTATTCAGGAATTAAGTCAAATTGTGATTTAATATCAAAGTAGCTAGCATTAGGATTCTCAGCTCTAACCGCATCATATATTTGTTTACGCTCTTTTAATGTTAGATCTGACCATTTCATAATTATTTATTTTCTTCAGGAAATAACCAATGTTCAGTATAGAAATGATAATAGTTTTTATCTTTACATACTTTAGAATGTAATCCTGCATGTATTAAACTAGGTAAACCTATTACTAATAAATACAAGGGACCTAAGATTTTCGATTGTCTAGTATGGCCCAATTCGTGACGCAAATGCTTAATATTATTAACAATAATATAATTCCCAAGAGTGATGCCACTCCGCATATTACTAGATAGCTTACATTTAATACACTCACCACAAGTTTCTTTAGTACAGACTTCATAACCTTTATAGCAATGATACAAGGCTAACCCCAGTAAATTCTGGGGTAATTGCCAAGTATACAATGCTGCATTTTTAATTTTATTTAACAGCTTTTTCATATTACTTACCTGTTTTACCAGTTTTACCACCTTTCTTGCTTCCGCCTTTCTTACTTCCACATGCCATAATTAATTCCTCCTATTTTTTAGTTTTAGATTTAGCCTCTCCTACCACTTTGTTTTTAAGGGCTGTCTTGGCTTTTAATTTTTCACGTTCCATTGCAGCTTTATCTTTAAGAATCTGCAACTTCTTAGCTTCTTCTAATTTACGTTTTTCTAAAGCTATTCTTTCACGTTCAATAGTAGCTTTAAGTTTTTCAGCTTCTTTCTGTGCTTCTATCTTGCGTTGCTCTATTGCTTTCTTATTATCTTCAGCTCGCATCTTATTTGCAATATCCATTTGTTTAGTCATTGCATCAGATACAGCTTTTTGTCTTTCAATTTCTTGTTTACCTATTTCTACAGGATCGGGTATGCCATTCATATCCTGATCCATATTCTCAGAACCACGATAAGCATTCAATTGAGCAACAGTAATCTTAGTAGCATTATCTTGATCAATTTTATATTTTTCAAGATCCATTTCAGCCTCTTTAAGCATAAGTTCTTGTTCTTTAACTTCATTCTGCATCTGAACAAGTTGCTGTTGCTGTTGTGCTTCTTGCTCTTGTAAAGCCTGTTGCTGTTGCATTCTATTATTCTCGATATCTCTAAGCTTAGATTTAATCATGCTTAAGTTATCCAGAGTAATGATCTCAGCAATATCTAATAATGATGCACCATTCTGCATTGCAGGTTGAATCAAACTATGTAATTGTTCAATTGCTTGATTATCCTTAGTACTATCAGATACAAATATATCGAAATCTTCGTAACAAAAGTTATCATCTATTTGCAAGAATACTCTTGTAACGTCATCTTGCATATAATGTAAATACTTTTTAGTATCTTTCCAAGCATACTTAGATGTATCTAATAACATTGATAAAACTCTTTTCTTTACCTGGTTGTGTAACCAGAACCAAGGTTCAGTAATGTGTGCAGATTGAACTACAGATCTTTCAACATTACCAACCAATTCATTACTAGAAATAGCTCCTTGTCTCTGAGGAGATACGCCAGATAATTCTGATACCATTTGTTCTATCTTATCTAGTAATCCGATATAAGTATTAATAGTATTGGCCATACTAGCATCAATAGAGGCCCATTGATTGTATGGTGATGGTTTACCACCTTCTCTACCAGGAATGTTCCATCCTTCTTCGTAAGGATTAACAAATACTACACCCAGCGCATTCATGTAATGCATCCATTTATCAACATCAATACCCATACTTTTTGGTATTTGAGTCACATCAATCACTGGAAGTTTACCTTTATCTCTCGCTATAGCTAATTCTAAACGATACCACAAGATAATATACATATACTGTAATGGTTTCATAATAGCTACTAGAGATTTAGCTTTACTATTGGTATTACTGTAAGCCACTCCAGTATAAGGTAATTTACCAGAATTTAATGTAGAACTATTTTCAAACTGATATTCTACAGGTTGCATTCCAAAGTAAAGTGCATCTTCATCACCTTCATCCGCAGTTCTATAGCCTTCCCAAGTTTCAGTAATCCATTTCCATTCAATATCTATTTCATTACCTGTTTCTTTATAAGTTTCATCTACTTCAAATTCTTCAACTGTTTCTGTTTCAGGATTTAAAATAGTTACAAAACCTATTTTCTTAAACGATTTCCAGCATACATGATATAATATAACATCATCTAATACTCTGTCTTCTAGATATCCATTAATTGAATTATATCTATTTAAGGTAATATGATTATAATCATCAACAGGACTTTTGTCAGGACCATAGCCAGAAGTAGGTTTCTGACCTACTAATTCTAATAAATGATTTAACTGTTTTTCATCTAGTTTATCATAATAATCATCATATAAACTAGCTACTGATGTACGTATTCTTCTTACACACCAAGATGCTTCATCTACAAATTCAATACCTTCTTCTGCAGGATATTTAAAATCCATAGTATTAACTCTCTCTGCAAATGGATCACCATTTCTAATACCTACGTAATAGAATTCCAATCCACCACATAAAGCATCTTTAAATCCTTTTTCAAATTCGTGTGGTAAATTTAATTTTTTCCATAAGAAGTTCAAAGAATTATATGCAGTTATTTCTGCAACATCTTTATAACTTTTAGTGAGATATTCTTGTATTTTTTCTGGTGTCTGTATTTCGCCTGTTTGTAAAGCTTGTTGAAATCTTTGTTGTTCTTCTGGACCTAATTGAGCCATCATTGCTGCTTGTGCATATTCCAATAACATTTGTTTAGCTTTCTCTTGAATATCTCCAGCAGCAGCATCACTAGTTCTACATACATTGTAGTTAAAAGGTCTCTTTGTTTCTTCTCCTAATAATAAATCTATTTTAGGTCTAATTATATTATAATCCTGAGCCATTGCTGGAAAACCATCATCTTGGTTAAAAGGATTTGTAACATACTTAAGATCTTTTTCATTATATATACTATTATATAAATCATAATAACTCTGTAATTCCTCTTCGTCTGGAATCGAGTTAGCAGAAGAAAAACCAGATATACCTATAAAATAGTCTACACAATCTCTACGCCATTCCTCTGTCTTTTTAGACATAGGTAGCTTTTGTACAGGCATGTTTGATATATTTCTTTCCATATTAGTTAGTAAACATATAAGTGGTTGTACTAAAACTGTTATTTATCTGTGGCTCATAAGTATTATCGTAATTTTTAAATAAAGGAGCATTAAATAATCTAATCTGTTTCTCCTTTTCAGTCTTTTGCTTTACTTGATAATTATACAATTGTTCTTTGTATATCATAATCTGTAGTAGTGCCATTACTCGGTCTACATTAATTTTTTCATTATATTTGATTAATTCCTCAAGTAATGGTTCAGACATAATGGTATTTAACCTTAAGGTATCGTTACCAAGATCTTCTTCAAGCCATTCTTTTATTCTATCAATACCCCAAGCTTTAATCTCTTTTGTCATATGACAGCCTTTTCCTCTGTTTACTTTAGAGGAATTAGTGATATCTCGTATGATATCTGGTTGATCAGCTAATAAGTAATTACAATGCTTATTATTAAAATAAGTAAAAATACCAGTATTCTGATTTTCTACCATTGCTTTAGCATTATAATACCTAAGTAACTTACGAACGTTCTCGTAGAACTCTTCAGCTGTTTTAGGTCTACCAGTATACTCTGCAACTATTATATCCTGATAGGATTCAAAATCTTGAAAACGTTTGTATATAATACAAGAACCAAGAGAATTAGTACCAGATTGATCTTGATCATACGGGTCAATACCAGCAATATATAAACCAAAAGGTGCATCCTTTACTGGATGTTCCCATATCACCACAGCCCCTGTAGGATCAGCAGTTTTAGGTAAAGGAAACTCTTTTATATCATTTTTATTTTTTGAGATGTTCCATACTATTTCTCCTTTTACCTCAGTAAGGTATCCTACTTGTTTAGCATTAGCTAATTTCTTATTAGTTCTTATTCTAGCTAATTGTTTTTGTAATTCTTTTTTGGGAAATATGTTACCCGATAGTTCAGTAAATGCTTCTGCTGGCGTCTCTGAATGTTCGGCACAATATCTATCGACCTGTTGAGAACTTTTAGCACTTTTTAATTCTTCTTCTCTAAGATTTAATATGAATTCTCTGGCTTTTTCATGTAATGTGTTGCCATCTTCATCCATATATAATCTTTTACCATTCTCATCACGTATATCTAGATTAGTATGCTGCGGTACAAAGAATCCACATGGTTTACCACCTTGCGCTCCTTCATCCCATATATTATCAAATTCTATACAGTTAAATGCTTTAGGATCATAAAATGCATTTCTTAAACCTGCTACATTATCACCTTCATCACCACCTGTACCAAACATAATCATTAAACCAAATGCTACACCATCCTGTTCTACAGAAGGTCTAGCAATTTGCCATGCAGCTTCTAATTGATTATTAGATCCAGCTTCTTCCCATAAGATTAATTTACCAGCTTTACCACGGACTGAATCAGGATTATCTTTAATAGACACACCCATTATCTCAGACTTGTAACCTATTTCTACTTTATTACCATAATCATCAGTAACAAGCATAGAAGCCCTGCGTCTCATGGCTGTATTTGATACTTGTCTCTTCTTACCCCAAGCAGTATTACCATCAATGAAGTCCATGTAATCCCAAGCCTTGGTAAGAATACCATCTTCTGTTAAATACTGTTTATTAGCAGCATATACATATGATTTTGAATTAGGTATTAGAAAGAAGTTTCTACACAGCATTGCACCACCTTTGTAACTGAAACCTTTACGTCTAGCTTTTGCTACACATAAATGTTTACCTTGATTCTCAGCTTCTTCTATAGATAAGAAATAGTAATAATCGTAATCATAGAAATCAGGGAAAGCTGTTTCACGAGTCTTTTTTACTACATCACGTCCTTTTGCGTCTTTTGTAATCTTATAAATAATTCTTTGAATAGGACAGTAATTAAGATAGAAATAGTTATAACCTGTAATGTAATCACCATCATCCGCAGTAAACCCATTAATACATCTGTCCATTTCGGTTTCCCAAAACGAAAAGTATTCTGAAGTTCCTTTAGGGTATAAACAGTAAGAGCCGGTCTCCATAAACTGGATGGCCGGCTGTCTAAATTTATTTGAATTTATTATCTTCTTACTGAAATCAACCATGTTACTTTTTCTTAAACCAATTTTTGATCTTTTGCCAGGTTGAAATTTTAACAGGTGCTTTTTCTGGAATTGGCATACTACCCTTACAAGGTGTATCTAAATATTCCTGATGTCTTTTATATGCTTCTGTAAAATCCAGAGTAATAGTACCGTTAGCCTTGGCAATTTTGCCAGATGTCTTAGTCTTAGCCATATCTTTATAATTTTATGTAGCAACGCTGCTTGGTTTTTAATGTTTTAAATTGTGTTTATATTGTTACAACTACTTTGGTAATTCGAACGGATTCAGCTCTCCGCCACCTCTTACTTTTGAATTTGTTAATTCTTCTGCTCTTACAGAAGCTTCAAGTAAATCTAGAGATTTTATAGTATTACCTAATGAACCCATACCTGCTAATATATCTTTTACCTTCTTTTCATCAAGTTCATCAGCTAAGGATTCACTATAATATCTAGATATACTTTCTAATTTCTTTCTAGCATTTTGCAGTAGTTGTAGTGTTAAGGTGTTTGCAAATGCTATATAAGCTTGTTCAGCCTCAATTACTTCTTTAGGAAGTTTTATATTTTTATCTCCAAACAGTTCTTGTTTTAATCTTGGCTCTATCTTATCGCTGTCCATACTCTGGACATAAGGACTATCATATTTATTTTTAAGAACTATATATGAGATATATTTAGTAGCCATTTCTTTATCTGCCTTATCGGCATCCCATACTTTTTTAAAGGCCGGGATACCTAGGGCATCATTGTGTATAACTACTTTACCTGCCAGAATATCAAATAGTTTCATTAGTTCAGACAACAATCACAACAAACTTTTTCACAATTTCCACAATCACGTGACTTCATATAATTGTCTCTCTTTTCTTTTAATTCTACTAATTTATTAATAGCAGAAGCACAAGGTATAATTATAATTTCAGGAGCTTTATCTTTTTCTATAGTAAACGTACTGAACAATATACTAGGTTCGGTAATTTCATATTTTTGACCTTCGTAGTATAATTCTCCAGCTTCAGGTAAAATGTAATAATAATTGATTATATCGTATTTGTCAAAAGAATTCTGAATATTTTTAAGAGAACCATCTTTACTGCTTAACAAATTGTTGTATTTTAAATTGTAAATCATATTAATCAAATTTTAAGTATCTTAATTTATAATGTCTATTTAAAGCATCAATTGCTTCTTGTTTAGTGTAAAACATATTTACATACTCTGGATTACGACTGTAGTTATTTATTATCTCCTTCAGCTGCTCCGCTATCTCGTCCTGATTCTTGTGTCTCATTTTCTATTGTATTATCTGATGAACCAAAACCGTTTTCACCTCTGTCACCTTCAACTAATTCTTCAGCTAGAGTAGGTTCAATAGTAGGATAAGGCATAATAATTAATTGTGCAATCTTTTCACCTGGTTGATAAATAGTAGGTAATGCATCCGTAGTAAGTTTAAACTTACACATAATTTCACCTCTGTAACCAGCATCTACTACACCTACACAGTTACACAATGATAACGATCTCTGAGATACAGATGACCTCATAAAGATAAAACCTACATACCCTTCAGGAATCTCTACTGCTAAATCAGTATGGTATACTAGTACCATTTTACCACTCTTATCAAATTCCTGAGTAAACCTAGTAGCGGTTAGATCTAATCCAGCATCATTTGGGTTAGCGTAAGTAGGTAATACCGCATCTTGTGTTAATTTCTTAAACTTTACTTCCATGTTATTTTCTTACTATATTATTTCCTAATATTATTTCCGTCATCTGTGCTGCTAAATTTGCAACATAGTCTTCAGCAAATTGACTTTCATTAACTTTAGATTGAATCTGCAGCAGTAAATTTAATATTATGGATTGATTAAATAATATCTTATCTAATTTTTCTTCCATATTCCATTTTTTTCTCTTTCCTCAAATTCTTTCCAAAGATTCTTAAGTAGATTAGCTTGCTGTCTACCTATTGTTTCAATTCCATAATTATCATAACCGTTGTCACTACCATCATCGAATAAAGTATGATAAGAAGAATCAATTAGATAAAATAGATTTTTATCTTTATTAGCTCTACGAATTGATAACGAACCATATTTAGCATATAATGAAGTATTTTCCATTACTGAAGTTTTTTCAAAATTATCAGTAATTTCTTTATTTTCTCCTTCTTTTAAGGAAATATCTTTTGTAGAGAAATCATTAACTGATTGTGTTATTCCTATTTCTTTGGCTATTGCATTTGAAATTTCTTTAGAGATATAATCCTTGTCTCTATTTTTACTTAACCACAGTAAAGCTATAGCGTTCCAGGCTACTTGTGCCAGATGTCTACATCCTGTTTCCTCATCAAACTCATCATGTTCAGCGGCATACAAATGTCTTAATAAAGCTCCTTTATAACGTTCGTAACCATTATCAAGATTCTGCCAATTATTATCACCATACTTCTTAGCTCCTTCTGTATATACTCTAGCTATGTCTTCAAGACAATCTAATGGCATTAATTCCCATCTTGTCTTATCATCTTTTCTGTCGTTTTTCTTTCCTTCCATCGTAAATATTCTTCTAATTGATCCACACACCAAGTAACTAAATATGCATATTGTTCATTTCCTTCATCATAACCTTCAGCATTCATTCTAAGAAAATCATAAACTGCGTCTGCATAATGAATTGATTCGTGAGCTAATGTAGAACATTTTACTTTAGATTTTAACACTATTAGTATGCCCATGCTTCCACTTTTCTTTTCTGCTACCAAATAAGTAACCCCTAATGTGTTATTTGGTTTATCTGGTGTTTCACATTTATCTTCATTTTGAAGATGTTTAGTAGTTAAGAAAAAGTCAAAGAATTGAGTTATTTTATCCCAATTATCTATATCTGATATATAAAGATTTATTGGATACAAATTCTGAAATAGTAGAATATTACGAGGTTTGTTCAATTTCTTTGCCATATTTCTTTTTAGGTTTTATCTTGAAAAGATAACTAAACATTATTGGTTTGATATCATCAGCATTACTTATCTTTTCATTTGCAAACTTAAATGGATGATTACATATTACTTCTACTACTTGATAAGGTATGTTATATTTGTTAGCTAATTGGGTATATATGCTAATTCTTTTTTGAGAAATCATATGCTATTTTATAGTTTTCATTCCAAAGTAAATCATTTGGATTACTACTTGAATCTATAGAATTAGGTCTAAGCGTATTAGCAAATATTTTTACTGTATCAAAATAATCATTAGCATCAAAAATAACTAAAGAATTTAATAAATTAATTTCTTCTTTTGTATAGTCTTCTTTTGGTTCTAAGATTATTAATTTATCATAATTATTGTTACCTTTAGTAATAGGAAAACATAATTCTATTTCTCTTAGAAAGAAAGAAAAATTATTATATGGTAATTCTTTATGAAATAACTTATTAAATAGTTTAGTTATTCTTGAATGTTCTTTCCAAAGTAAGATGCTACCAGGTTTAATTTTCAGAGTTTCCATATTTTATTTTCAATATAATAGTCAACTGGACTCTATCACCAATAATAATGGGTATTAAAGCTTTATTCACACACAATTCATCTTCTGCAGGACCAGCTTTTAATATCCCTTTATCTTTGAAAGACTTAATGTATCTACTCAGGTTATCTTTAGTAATACCTAGATTCTCAATAATCCATTTTCTATTGTGTCTATTAGCTACATTTTTATTTGTGTTTGGTTCTTTTTCATATTCAATATCCATTCTAATCAATGTAGCCATTAACTCTAATTCTCTATCGGTTAACCTGAGTATGCCATTAAGTGTATGTAAGAATTCTGTTATAAGTTCATCCTTGTTGACTTGTTTAACAAGCTTATTCATTTATAATAGATTCAAATTTATTTAGAACTTTCATCAGATTAAAGTAAACAGTATCATGTTCTACTTTTTGACATGTAGGCATTTTACCTGCTTCATATTTTTCTTCAACTACTTTATTACGTTGATTATATTTATTCTGTAATCTCTTAATTTCTGTATAAAGCTTTTTTACTTTATCAGAATTGTTATCAATTTTATCTTCCTTAGTAGGAGATAAAAGACCTGCTTTTGTATAGTTATCGATCACTTTTGCAGAAATAACCATACTCTTTGCCGAATAAGTGTTGTCTGTAGTTTTCTCTGAACTCATGATGAAATTTTCATTTTCTTTATTATAAGAAAATACATCATCTACTTCTGCACATCCAAAAGGTTTAATAACTTTATACTCTGTAATCATATTACTTATTTTTAAATTCGTTAATTGCAAGTTGTATCCACTTATTAATATCAAATTCAGTATCACCTTCTTTAATCGTAATACCGTTACTAGTATATTGTTTAGGTTGCTGAAAGATATTATATAAACTTAGTGCATCTTGCATGGATAAATCGATAGAATCAATTACTTCACTATTAATATCATTAATGTCTTTAATCACATTCAATCTAATTTTCCCATTTGGAAGGAGAGTTATAAGCTTACTATAATCTCCTAACATGTTTTGTATCATTTGTTGTATCATGACTCTATAACGTAATAGTTGTGTTTTTGTTGCAACTTTTTACAAATAAAAAGGGGTTAAGTAAAACCTAACCCCTAGTGACACCACATACAACCACGATTTAATTAAAAGACTAACGCTTTAGTCTAGTTTATTTTTTAATAAAAGCTACTACATTATATGGATTTACTAACTGAGAATCTTTAAATAGATCAAAATCAATTGTAGATTTTCTAGAGTAAGCTATAATATCACCTACTTCAGGATGATTGTTAGGATCTGTCCATTGATAGTTAGCTGGAATTGCTAACACTACACCTTTCTTAAAGGTTGTAGGTACTTTCTCTGTAACTGTTTCACTATCTGTAATCTGATAGCCATTTTCATCTGTTTCCCCAGTATTGATAGGCTTTGTTATTTCTTTTTCAATGTATTCTTCTGGTAACGGTTTTACCAAAATATCTTTAATAAATTGAAACTCTAACTTAGACAGTACTGTATTTAATAATTCTTTATCTTCTGTATTCATGAATAACTTAATTTAATTGGTTACTATAACGTAATAACTCTTGAAAATGTTCCAAAAATATTATAATTTGTATTTTAGTATATTACCACCGGTGCAGCATATATCTAAAGCTATCTTTGGACAATGTTCTTTATCTTCAAAGACACATCCATCACAACTACCACTAGGTTAAGGGTGTACTATGTATTCAATATCGTTGATTGTTACTAAGCCTTTTAATATAGCTTCTTTAGCCTCTGGTTCTCCCATTTCTAATCTAATCATAATTAAACTCTCCATCACAAGGATCTATATCAAGCTCTTCATCATTGCAATAGTTATAATCTATATCATCCATAATAGTATTAAGTTAAGTAATCTAGAGTAAGAGTAGATGGTTTATAATTTATTATCTTTACTCTAGGTTTATCTATCTATTACTATCTATTACTCAGTAACAGATAACGTTTGATATATTAATTTTGTTCCATTTTTAGTAAAATAAAAATAATTTTAACATTATTTATGATTATTTAACGAAATTGAGTCATAGATATTTTCTTCATATTTGCCCACATTTGAATAATATTCTACATTTATGATTTCATTGTTAGATACTTCTATCTCTAGTATATCATCTTTATTGATTTTCTGATATACTACAGAAGTGTCATAGTCTTTTATACATATAAAACCGTGTTGTTCTAACCAATTTGTTAACATAATTTAACTATTTTTAATATATTTTATAATTTAAAAGTGTTAATAAATCATAAAATTTGTTAATGTTATCAAAATATAATGTATAACAAATCTTAAAATATGTTAAATTTTCAAAATAATTATTTAAAGATACTGCAGATACCTTAATACATTTATCACCATTTACTTTGGTATGTTCATCTATAATAAAACTTAATACTTCAAAATCACTATATTCGTAGTACCATAGTTTACTAGATTCATTATAAGTAAATCCTTTCTCTAATAGTTCTTTTTTAATTGCTTCTATCATGTTCGTGTTTATTTATGTGTTTGTAAACTAATTTTGCCCATTCTTTAACTGCTTTTCATGTGAGTCTGCACAAACCATATAGTTTCTAAATTGTATACAATGTTTACGAAAATATTCAACATTACATAACATTTTTAGTGCTTCCTCAAAATCCTTTGCTGTGAAGTCTCTCCAAACTACTGTATTATCAAATTTTACTTGATTGTTTTTCATAAGTGTCTAATATAATATTCATTACTTAAACGCATATGTGGGGATATAGTTCAAAAAATATTTTATAAAAAATTTTGAATAGCATAATAATGAGAGCGTGAAGCACCAAACTCCAAGCCCCCCTCTTACCCCTTCGGGGGAAACACCCCCATTGTATAGTTTTGTTCTTATTTAAATTTGTAGTATTGTGGATAAATTAAGTATTTTTCAGATCGAGGATGCAAGTACGAAGGAGTACGATGCTATCCGTGTTAAACTGTTTCCAGGTGAAGACATTGAAGACGCTGTTATAGGCTTTAATCGAATTGTCTTCGAAAACAATCAGAGTTTGTTATACTCCAGACTAAAGAAAAAGCTTGGAGATGAAGATACCTGGGAATGTAATGAAAACTTTACTGATTGTGTAAAGGTTTCGGGTGAAGCTAAAAGAGTTGCTTGTCGTAAACACTATCGTTTTGAGCGTGATGCGAAAGGTAATATCAAGAAGGCTTCGCCTGAAAGAGTAATCAGTTTTGTTAAATTGGTTGCTTTTCGAGGCGATACAATTGAGTCTGAACTCCAACGATATCTCAATCAGATACCTGATGAGTTATTTTTAGAGGATGAAGAAGAGAAAGAGGGAGAGGAATAAATCCTCTTCCCCTCTTTTTACGGCATCAATCATCAATCATAAATAATCATTACATTTAATATATAGCGCATTATGGAGTACATCGTCGTTTTGATGTTTATCATTCTTCATTTAATAGACAAATATTTTATTAAAGATGATAAATAAGGAAATACAAGACTATATTGATTATCTATTATTTCTTAAATATGATAGACAATTAGTATGGTCTAATACTACAATTTTATAAGTTTGGTGACAACTTGAAAGAGAGTGACAGCTTGGAGAGACAGCATTGTATACTAATACTACTATTTTTTATGATTTAAGTTTTACAAGCGTCTTATAGTTTAATTTAGACTATGAGTTTCAGTGAAGATTCTAACTGAGTAATGCGTATCAGAATCATTAAAAAACTCAATAACTTCCCAAGACATTGAGGGCACCAGTTTCTTATGTAAATCTAAAGGTTGTGGACTATCCACGTAAATACTTAGCTAATCCAAGCCAGATTAGAGAATTCCATTAGTCTTAAGTTTTAGGTGTAAAATGCAAATTTGTATCAAGTTCTAGGTTCTCCTAATAGCCGACCACGTAATAATAGGTAATATGAAATCTGAGAATCGCAAACTCGCTCAGAAAGTAAGAAGTGGTGAGTTATCTCTTAAGTAAGGATAACAATATTAATTACTCAAAAATGAACAACCAACGTGAAAAACCAATGGTGCGAAATAATGTTCTATTTATCTATTGATCGCTTAGGATAATTTTATTTTTTATGAATTACATTAAATTGGAGTTGCCGAGAAGTAAGACCCTCGATTGTGAAAAATGCAATTAAAATAATTGTATGAAACGCAAAAGTCTAGCCAGTACGTAAGAATCTCATAAGGATTCATTTCCACTACTAATCTGGTCGCAAGTATATGAATTAGCTATTCATATACTTAGTGAACGTTAGTAACGTATAACATTATTATTGATTTGGAAGTTAATGATAATGTTATAAATAACTCTCCATCTTATACTAGTTAAAAAGATGGAGGCTGTCGTATCTTTAGATACTTGATGAGTCTTTGAAAATTAAGACGAAACAGCAACAATAGCTAAAATCTATATATAATGAAAACATTAATAATAGCTGCAATCCCTATTGTCTTTGCGATATTGTACTATATACTGTGATAATACACACAGTATATAGACTATCGTGAGAGACGATTACCAAAAGAAAAATATAGTGAATTCTGTAAGAGAGTTTACACAAGATATTTATAGTTAACTGTCTTTTGAATATCTACTCCTCACAGTCGATTTCCTATATCGACTTATCATTGTGAAATGATTATTCCTCGTTAAGTAATAGTTAGTAAGTATGCGTTGATGCGCCAAGGTACAGGTTAGGAGACTTGTATATTGAACACTATTACTTTCACCTCTCCAAAGTAATGACAACCTCATCGTAGTTACTCATCTCCTGCTTAATTTTATCGTTTGCCATAATCACATAAGAGTAACGGGTTTTGGAGTCCAGTATTATAAGACCAGTGGAACACTAACACATAGTAATGTGTATAGCATACTGGCATAGAAGCTAATAGTCATTATTCTCTGAATATTAAATTCATAATATATATGGTTAGATTAATATTAGAGAACAAGTACGAAACCAACTGGTTTCAACAGTTTCGATTTCTCAAAGCAGAATTGAGACTAAAACTACGAGAATGTATTAAATTGTTTTATCATATTAAAAAAGGAAGAACAATATTAATACAACCTTGTAAAGACGAACTTCCTCTAAATTTAAAGCTTGATGTTTCATATCATAGATTAAAACCTTATTTCTATGTAGAAATGTCAGATATATCTTCAGTATTTAACAGTTTAGTTGATGCAAATCACTATACTTGTTATATTGTAGATTACTATAGAGGATATCGTATTTACATTTCTCGTACGTAAATTTAAAGAGTGAGTATTGCATTAATTCCTGTATTTGCTTTTACTCACTCTTTTGTCTTGAATATTAATTTAAAACATTCATATTATGAAAATAGAAATCAAATTTGGAAAAGATTACACCTGTTGGTATTTAACTCCAGCTATTGGTATAGGGAATTTTAGTCTTTCTACTATTGTTGGTATAGCTTTCTTATGTTTTAGTATAGAATTAAAAGTTTATAAATCATGAAAGCAGAACGTGGTAGTTTAATACAACAGCTTATAGGTAGAAAAGTAACTATCATAAGCCACAATTTAGTAGGAACGATCATATATATAGATATTGCTAAACATAGCAGATCTGTAAATATACTATTAAGGGTTAAAAGACTTGATAAACGGTCTTACAAGAGCATTATAGAAGATAAAGAGATATCTCTTAGTCTTACAAGCTTATTAAAAGATGTCAGGTTACATGCCTTAATATAACTTTTATTGAACTAATTATTCATTAAAAGACATAGTCTTATAGAAAGACAATATCCGAATTAACTTGTTGAATATGTAAATTATAGACTCTATCTCGGATGACATGTGAATGGACTAGAGATTAACTTAACCATAGTGTAGTAATATAATAGCAGCTTGACGGCATTAGCGAAATTATTACTATTACTATGGTTATTTATTATTAACGTATTTAAATCAATTAAATCATGAAAATAAAACTTATAAAAGACTTATTTGATCTAAGTTTAAAAGAGGCTAAAGATGCTGTAGATTGTGGAGAATTTATTCCACAATGTGAATGTGATGAAAATTTAGTTGAAATAATTAGAAGTAATTCTGATGCTAATATTGAAGTAGTAACACTTTCTTCACAAAAAACAGAAAAAACGTTTCAACTAACAGTTTATTCACATCTACAAAATCTATCTCCTCAAGAATGTATTCTTCTTAATAAGAAAGAATATGAAAAAGAGCGTAAAGAATTAATGAAATATAAAGATTTATATTTAGATCTTATAGTAAGTATACACAGGGTTATAGATAATTCGTTTCCAAAAAATAATTGATTTATATCAATTATATAGTTCAATTTTTATTAATTAATAAACGTTTATCAAAAAATGGAAAATGAACAAGGTTCAGGAGCCTTTAAAGGCTTCGTGTCGGTAGTATTAGTGCTACTGTTAGTATGTGCAGGTATTTGCACTTACAAGTATGTTAAGGGAGAAATCCCTGGTGTTACACAGAATTCCACTACTGAGGAATTTATTGAGTCTGAAATGCAAGCTGTGCCTACAGTGGAAGAAGCTATGCAAGAATGGAATGATCTTAAAGAATCATCCAGGTGTTACGAAGTTTATAGTAACTTTCCACCAGCAATAATGCAAGCATTGTTTGAAAAATTGGGTACGCAAGAACCTGTAAAAAGTTATGTATATGAATACGAACGTAATAGGGAGTATTACATATCCTTACAAATTGCTAAACAATTAGAAAAACAAGGATTAGATAATCCTGGAGTAGATGGAAAAAGGATTGAAGGAGTAGAAATAACTACTAAGTTAAAGAAAGAAAAGGAACCTGAGAAGGTACCAATTCCAGCAAAAGCTGCCAAGGATACAATAGTGTATCAATAACAGTTTGCAACTTCATTATTTCTTCAGTGGCTGTACTTGCATGTGAATGTAGGTGCAGCGTCCTCAGAAAATGACAAACCTTTATAAACTATGAGATATATAAATAATTATAATTATAATACTCTTATTATAATAGATAGTAAAAATAATGAAACAGTAGGAAAAGTATTATTAGATATTGAAGATATACCAAAAGTACAAAAATATCATTGGAGATTAAATGAAAAAGGCTATGTAATAGCATCAATAAAAGGACATAAAACTATAAGAATACATAATTTAATATTAGAAAGAGATACAAGTAATCAAAAAATTACTTGTGACCATATAAATAGAAATAAACTAGATAATAGAAAAGAAAATTTGAGAATAATATCACATTTAGAAAACAATTTAAATACGGATAGAATAGAAAAAGGAAAAGGATATTGTTTTAGAAAAGATAGAAATAAATGGATGGCTTATATTAAAAAAGATAATAAAATGAAAACTATAGGATATTTTAATACTGAAGAAGAAGCAAAACAAGCAAGAAGTCTTTACTGTGAGAATCAGTGATAAACTTGTGGGGCTCATGTCTTATCAAAAGGGTGGCCAACTTTTAGATAGCATTAGTGCGGACGTTAAAATCAAGTAGATGATAAGAATTGTACTGACAATACAATTCTGCTGTATCTTAAAACAAGTTTTGATAGTCAAATTTTCCTAAACCAATCCTCGTTATTAGGTAAAATTTCTTTTTGTTTATGTATTGCTACAACAATACCCTCACTGTTCATTCGTTATTTGCATTGTAGTTGTAGATACAATGCCGTCATCAAATGTCAAATTTAAAACAATCCAAAAAATGAAAGGAATTGTATTAATTGTGATGCCAGATGCATCACAACACGTAGAAGTGAAAATACCTAATGGTATTACTCCTGCACAGTTTGATGCGATCATGAATCGTATTAAGCACGACTTCTTTACGACAGTAAAACCACAAGCTGATGCTGATTCATTAGTTGTTACAACTTATGATGAAAACGAAGCAAATGCTATACTGTCAAATGCAACATCTATTAATGCTGCAAAAGTATTAATTGACGTTGTAGGTAATCCTCAAGACTCTGATTGGAGTGGAAGATTCTTTACACTCTATGGTAACGGAGATCCGAAAGTAGCACAGGCAATCCTATTCTTAAAACAGAATATGGATGCTTCAGCACAGAATTATCTTAAATCTAATGGTTTAGGATGGTTATGTGACTTCTTAGGTCTTGGTATAACCAAATTTAGATTCTAATGGGAAAGACATTTAAAGACATGAAAGCATCCAAATCTTTACGAGAAAATAAAAATTCTCATAAGAAGCGGATGCTTCCTTACAAAAGAGAGAATAAAAAATATGATGAAACTCGCCAGTAACATCAAATATTTTTATTATATGGTGGTTATCCCCAAGAAAGTGTAAAAGTCCAGAGTCCTAAGACAAATCAAAGCTATATGAAGATATATAGTACGTCGATAAAGTAGTTGGGATATTGTCGAAATAAGTTAAATGAATAAGACAAACACTTTCTTTTTATTCGCATCTTAAAACAATCAAATATGAAAAGTAAAAAGAAATTATTTTTGTGGTTATATATACCACAAAATAGTAAAGTACAGTTTGATCCTTACAAGAGTTCTGTAACTCGAGTAGAAGTAGAATGTACTTTTAAAAAAGTGATACGTGATAAACATTCACCAATTGTAGAGTATACTTATACTCATCCACGACTTAATAAAAAGCTTACAGGTATAGTACCTATGGCTTTATGGGAGGCATAATATGATAAGAGAGATTATAGAATATATAGTATTCTTTATATGGATCTTTGGCTTTGTTATGTCATATGCGTTTGGTGATATTCCTGCGATACTATATATCGTAATCTCTCTTATAATTATGTGTCGTATTCATATACGAGGCTTAAAAAAACTATTTTTATTAATAATTAAATCAATTAATTATGCGGACAAAAAACAAGATTACACGAGAACAACATCGTGTAAAGAAAGTACAGAAACAAGAAAGTAAAGTCTTGTATTTTGCACAAGATCCTCAGGTAAGTTCTCGCATCCTTGCCGTTCTCCATGTTGGAGCTACCAAAAGTGCTGTTCCTTTGTATGAAAAGAAACAGGGAACAAAAGACATCTTTGTCTATAATAAAAAGACAAAGAAAAAGGAAAAGAAAACAATTACCACAAGTATTCATGTATTTAATGGACAAGCCATTAAAGAAATTGAAAGATTTAAGGTAATTTGTGGTTCAAACGGTAAAATGGGAACTTGGTACAATACTATTTCTGGTGTACGCGATGCCAGAGCTGGTGTTGAAGTTTCTGAAGCTCAAAAGTTCTGTAGAACTCGGGTGGGCAGAAAACTAACAAATGAAGAATTTCTTAAATTGTATCCGCAGCAATGTAATGCATTTAAAGAAATCTTCAAAACAGAATATAATAACCTTATTAAAAAGTAAAAAATATGGGTTGGATTGATGAACTTATTGAAGCTGAGTTTGCCTCTGATAAAGATCCACCAAAAGATCCACCAGAAGAAAGAAAAAGTAAAATTAAAAAATTAATACGAGAAGAATTAAATAAAAATCCAGTATTATCTAATGTCTTAAGAGAGAATAAAGCTGAAGGTAAATTCATAAAAGAATATACAGACAAAATTATTCGTCATGGTTGGTCCGACAGAACAGCAAGAGAAGATATATGCTATAATATTAACTCTGGGCGCCCTATTGATCTTGCATTAATTTGGAGAAATACTAAACAAGGTCATGAATACTGGAGAAAAATTAATGATCTCGTAATAAACGAATTATCCAAATAAACTTTATTTATTAACAATTAAAATTATCAAAATTATGAGCGAAATTAAAGACGAAATCCGTAATGGTAGAATCATCAACAAAGAAGTAGTAACTGCAGCAGCTGAAGAACTGGCTAAAAAACGTAACGCAAAATTGACAAAGGAAATGATGCGTATCGCTGTTGACTCTGAATTCGAACGCAAAAATGCATTGTTGAATTTGCAGCGTAATCGTGACGAAGAAGATCCAATCAAGGCTTGTTTGAAGGCTAAAGAAGCAAATGAAATTGCAGTAAAAGAAGGAAAGATGACACCGGAAGAATTTCGTGAAGCAAATCGTAAAGCCGATGACGAAAAAGCTAAAGCTTTACGTAGTATTTCTGATGAATACTACACTCTGCGTAACCAGTTGCAGAAGCAGTGTTATGACGTCCTGAATGATTGGGATGATTAATAACAACTCCGAACCTGTGCCGATAAGTACTGTAAAGCTTATCAATTAGTATTAGTGTCTTTACAATAGAAGCTGCTTCAATAATCTTTGTAGAGACACTAATATTAGTTAGTGCCGAAAGTTATTAAACCGAATGGATTTAGTAGGTAATTAAGTTGAATTGACAACTTCCCTCAAGTGCTATATGCCGTAGGGTGGAAAAACAACGTGCCACTGATCATGTGCCGAAGATCATTACTATTGTTTCAGCTATTGTACTTTATGTTTTGCATAAAAACAATAGGCTCTACTTGTAGAGTTTTATAGTAATGGTTATCAAAACACATATAGAAATTGTGCTTTATGCCGAAGTTTTATTTTTGATATATAGTATAAATGTTAAGTAAATCATATTTATGATTTTTAAAATATTTATGCAAACTTCAATTTCTATCAGTCTATCAAAGGCACACAATCCTAAGTAATATAATGCTTTATGCTTAAATATTATTTATAGAAGAGAAAAATGTGTAATAACATGTCCTGTAAGAAAAAGCGTATTTAGACAGCAAAATAGTATAGGACCAATTAGTACAGTCGCCCTATAAACAATATTTAGTATTACTTAGGATAAACTCTTAAAAATTCACAATTATGGATTGGACAAGAGAAGACTTAGAAAATAAGTCAAAAGAAGAACTTATAGATATCATTATGAACATTCAGGAAGATTTAGAGTATTTTCCAGATCTTTATGATGGTACATATGATGACTATGAGGAATAGAGAGTAAGGAGAGAAATCTCCTTACTTTCACGACCTTTTGGTTCATATTATTAAAATTATTAAAAGTAGATATTCACAGTATAAGAACTGTATTGTGTCTTATTAGGCTTATTAATCATTGTTAGGACGAGGGTTCGACTCCCTCCAGCTCCACGCTTACAAGAGCTACAAGGAAAACAAAACTAGGATTTTTGATCGTGTTGACCGTGCGCCAAGTTTTTAAATTTTAGAACGGTCAAAAGGGGCTGCATGGATTTGACTAGCAAATTAGAGAGATAAGATAGGTTCAACATTGTTTTATTAAATGGCAACACTATGTTTGTCACTGATTATTCTTGCGTAGCGTAAGAATATGATGCGTGCTAAATACGAAAGTTAGGGATACTCTTTAGTTCAACAGGTTAGAATCGTAATTTTATTACGGAATGTGGGTTCGAGTCCCACAAGAGTAACAATTAACTTATGTTTAATTTCTTAAAAGTAATCAGATGAAAAAGATGACTTTAAGCCAATTACACGGTAATCTAAAGACTTTCAGTAAAGAATTTATAGGAGCTGGAAGTAGAAATAGTGTAGTTGGATTGTATCGAAAACTTATTGAGTTAGGAGCAATTCCATCCAGTAAGGAAAAGGATAACAGTCTTATTAGCTCTAAGCAAAAGATTGTTATTCTATGTGTTAACGATGGAATTAGGAGTAAATTCGCTCGTATCTCATTACATGAAAGATCATGGTGGGATTATTGGCATAACAAAGCACACAAGCATTGTAAGCCAGCTTATATTACTTACAATGTACCAAAACAAATGAGTACAGTAATAAGTAACTTAAATATTAAAGAATTAGAAACCCTAATCCCAGAGTAATATGGAACTATCTTATTGGATTTATTTTAAACCAGGTGAAAAAGATAAGCTTAAACAGATTATCGATGAAAATCCTAATCCTTTAATGGCAAATATTGCTATTCAAGAGGAATTTGGTGTATCTCTCACCGAAGCTGAAAAAATTATTGAGGTGTATAACAATAAAATTAATAAAACATGTCATCAAGAATCATAACGCTTAATAAACCAGGTTTATATGTTGCAGAACATAATTCTACTGGTAAGCAATTTTTAGTAAGTATAGGTGGTGAATTACCTATGTTGCGTGTAATTAATATAATCAATTTATCTGATTTTGTTAGTGGTTTTTATGCTGATAATAAAGATAAACAAAAATTACAAGATGACATGGAAGCACATCCTAATACATACACTTATACTCCTATTCAAGTTAAATTAGAAAAAGAGTCTAAAGATGTAAAAGAAGATGTTCTTGATTTATCTAGATATTCAACATTAGTTGAAAATAAGGATAAATTATTAGGAATGGATGATAATATGGCAGTTATTACTATATGTAAAGATGAAGGTCTTGATGTAGCTATTGCCACTGAGATTTGGAAACAATTCAAATTATCATTACGACCGTGACTGCAGATGAGGTAAAAAAACATATTTACGATAAATCTGCAAAGCTATCACAGCAGTTTATTGACTTCATTAAAAATGAAGGAGTTCCTAATTATTTATTACCATCATTTGATAATAATAGTGGTTATAGATGTGATTGGAACATAATAGGTGGAGAAGAAGCAAAAGAATATTTTAAACCTTATTATAAACCAATAAGTGATAAATTTATTCTTAGCTTAGAACAAAGAAAAAATGTACAAACTTGGTTATATAGAGTTAGTACTAAACTTTTTCTACCTGAATTGATAGTAGGAAGTCCTATCGCAACCGATAAAGTGCAGCTACGAATAGCTACATCTTTAATCGACAAATTAAATATTCCAAGACAATATCGAGATTATCTATTTGATAATACTATATATTGTTTTTGGATTCGTAAACGAGCATATAGTAATTTCTTTTGGCAAGAAATAGTACAGCTTCCGTTTGCGCCAGATTATCGTTTAAATATTAAGTATTAAATGATAATAGGGTAAGAGAGATTGGGTTCTCTCTTACTCACTAATCCGTAGGCCTATGAAAGAAGAAGAAAAGATTCTAATTGAAAAGGCGAAGCACGGTGATGAAAAGGCCTTTAAGCAATTATATGATAATTATTATCGTTTAATACGATATATTATATACGATGCGATAAAAGATGAAGAAGCAACAGCTGATTTATTATCTGTTACTTTTACTAAGGCCTTCAAACGTCTCGATTATTTTGTTGAAACTATTTCTTTTGAAGCATGGTTAAAAACTATTGCAGTAAATACAGTCATTGACTATATTAGAAAGAATAAGAATCAACAAGATAATATCTCTATAGATAATGAGGATAATACAATTCAAATATCTAGTGATAATGATCCCGAAACTGATTTAATTAAATCAGAGTCAATAGATATTCTTAGAATTGCATTAACTCGACTTAGAGCCAAATATAGGAACCTTCTAGAACTCAGATATTTTGGTAATCTAAGTTATGAAGAGTTAAGTGCTGAGCTTGGTATACCAGTTGGAACTGTAAAGTCCGACTTAAACAAAGCTAAGCATAGACTCAAGTATTATTTTCAAAAAATTTCAAAAACTAACAAAACATGACAACATTCATTGTATCTATGCTAGTAATTATCGGTATTGTTGCAATTGCACGATATTACGGTAGTTCGTCAATGGCAAGCAATTTATTGCTTACTTTGGCATTTTCTGTTGTCGTGGGTCTTGGTATTCAATTTGCTACTAAGGGAAACCATAGTAAAAAAGAAAATATCAAGATTGAAAATTCCATTGCAGTTAGTAATCCTGTATCCACACAGTCTGTTTGTACAGTGTTGGAACCTGTAAAAACTAGCCATTCTGGGGCTGTGAGTCAGGTACAGGATTATAAAACTGTAGTAAAGGAGTTTCCACGATTAAATTCTAAAAAGCTTGCGTATACTGAACGCATAGCTCCTCCATTCCCAGATTCATCCTAGATGGATATAACGGGATCACATTATTAGCTTTATAAAATAATTTATTAACTTTTAATATTCGAAAAGGCGAATTAAACATTATCAAAATGGGAAATAATAAGAATAAAGGTCAGAAAACTGACGATAAAACAAAGAAAACTACTGCCGCTCCTGCGGCTGCACCGGCTGCACAAACTAAGAAAGAACAGCCGAAGACGGGATTGAAGGAAGATAAAACTCCTAAACCCGCAGCTCCTACAATTCCTAAGAAAGAGGAAAAGGAGACAAAAAAGCCTACCACCGATGCTACTGGTACAGTAGAAAATGTAGCAGCAGAAGAAGTAAAGAAGCCTGTGACTTCTCCGTTAGAATCACCAAAAGTAGATTCTTTGATTTCACTTATGGGTCCTAACGATCTAATGGATGCAAATCATGCTGCAGAATTCTTATCGGCACTTGAACGTCGTACTGCCCGGATGGATCGTAGTAAACCTATTACGATTCAGATGGAATCCATGCTGGATTACAATATGATGTGGTATGCTGTACGTTTGTCTGTACAATCATTCGCACAGAAACGTGAATGTAATATGCTTACGCCGAACGATGAACTTATTGTTCAGCAAGCTATTGATACGGCTGCATCTATGGGTGTTGCTCTTGAAGCTCATCCTACAGATGATCCTAATCAGATGCGTCTTGAATTTAAGGATATTTCTCCTGAAACAAAAGCAGCAGCTGATGCAGAGAATGCCGCATCAGGTTTAGCTTCAACAGTTAAACCACCTAAACATGTAAAACTTACCGAAGAACAGATGAATCCCCTGAATTGGAAGAATGATGATGAAGCAAAAGCTGCAATCACTCAAGATCTTCAAGAATCAGGAGAAACTCCATCTAACAAATTCTTACGTATCTTGGGTAAAATCAAGACATATCGTGAGAATACTACGGAAGATCCCGTTCAGAAGGGAATCTGGAGTAGTGCTAACTTAGGAACTCTTGCAAAAGAGTATTTCAACATTATCGGTAAGAAAGGTATTGTTGTGCTCTCTGGACTTATGTCTTCTACCACAACCTCGTTGAAGTTAGGTCAGACTATGATCTTTGCACATTCTCTCTTACGGAAGAATATGAAAGGTCTGAATGATCAAGATGTAGTAGACTTGATTAAAGCGTTTATTGAAGTAATGCACGCAGATCCTGCACAGCCTATCGAACAAGATCCTTGTGTAGTAAAGGGTATTTTGGCTCCAACTCGTGATACGTTTGTACGTATTGCATTGCAAAAGCCAGCAGAAGATGAACTAATAGATTGGTTCAAGAAGATTATGGGACCGTTCTATGACATCTATAAAGATGAAGTAGGTTCTAAATCTGATGAAGATTTTGCTCTGAAAGCAGCAAATAAAATGATCGAAATACGTAACATGTATGTCGATAAAGAAGCTGCATTCCCACTCTTTACAAAAGAAGATTTTAAGGCTGTAATGGGTAAATAACCTATTATATCAAATGAAAGGTAAATTTGCTTATTTAGCAGTATTCGTTGTAGGTCTTATTATGTCCTATAATACTAACATTTTCAAACCCGAAAGTGTTACGGCAACAGAAACCATTAAAACGGTTCAGTTACCCCCAATTCCAGGTAATTTTAAACTTAACCTGGATTTAGAGACAGGTAAAAGTATCGTGGAAAGTAATATACCCGTTACAAGTACTGATATAACTGTCAATCACCCCACGAAAATCGTGGAAAAGGTAGTGTATAAAAAATCTAAACCCAAAGTAGTATATGAAACAAAAACTGAGGTACAAACGAGACCGGTAATGTTCACTCTACCGACTCCCCGTTCTCACAAATTTGTACCTGAGTATCCTAAAAGTGTAGAGAAATGAAGCAAAAAATAACTAAAACTAATATAGTATCATTAATTGGTATTATCTTATTCTACTTATTTTGTTTATTTTTTGCTTATTGTATTAGTGATTAACTATGTGCTTACCGTAGAATGGCACCGGGGAAAACGAGTCTCTCCCCCGTAGTAAGAAGCAGGGCATTATATAGTGGTATTGTAGCTGTACACTCTAAAAGCAATAAGACAGCATATATATATTAGGAATATCAAAGGCCAAGAGGATTCGTATATATAGATAAGTAATACAGGATATGAGAATATGATAACAGCTAACACTGTGATTCAAAAGGTAATATGATAGCTTACTATGGATTTATTACTTTATCCGTGAAGAATTAGTAAGAAAATGGGATAGCGTGCTAAACCCATAAAATCTCAGAGAACCGTCTGGCGGAGATTTAAAAAACGCGATCTAGGTCAGCAGACACGAAGACAAATTCAGCAAAGGTATCGGTATCCTAAAGTAAATATAGTTATGAGATATATTTATGAGTGTATTGAAGTCTACACAAAGGAGAAACCTATGTCCGTGGGTACAATCATGTACGAAATCAAGAAGGGACTAAACACGAGTTGCCCCTTAGTTAAACATCCAAAAGTTTACTAAGTTTTGACTCCTGACTAACGTTTCTGGGTGTGTCCAAAGCATCCATTCTGAATCTATTATTGGAAGATATAGATAAGATAAAAATGCTACTGTAGTGTTCTCTACAAGGTACCAAATGGTTTAAATTGGAACGTATGTTTAAATACATATAAAAGTAGATATGAAGGCAGAGAGATTAATCGAGGGTGCTATTAGGTGCTACGTAAAGAAGTAAAACGGTACAATTCCGTAATCTTTTACTCTTAGAAGTAAAGGATAATAGTCTGTATTATTACTTTGAAACATATGGCTGAGAGGCTATGATCCATACTATGAACTTTAAATTCATTAGAATATAATAAGAATTCGAGACTTTTATTATATTTAAGTATGACAGATTATCCGGATTAGGTGCCAAACCTATACTTAATAGAACGATTAATACAAATGTGTCAGTGTTTGCTTCAAGTTATGACACAATAATATATGGAAAGAAGCAGGTTGTAAAAGTGTCCTATAACACTAACTACAGAATAACGACACCCTTTAGCAAGGTGGTTACTTCGCAAGAAGTGAGAGGGATCTCAATAATTTACGTTATCGAAAAGTTAAATACGCCGGTAGAAACACCGTTACCTGAGAAGAAAGGTAGAAGTTCAATCAGATCTCAGTCGGCTTTCCGAGAGATAAAAGGCGAAAGTTGGGCTAATGTATAGTCAATGGGCTAAATTCAAGTCTGTTAATCCAGAGAAACGTAAATGTTATGACATTTACCTGAATCCAACGATTCATCACTGGCCCGAGAGTTAACGTCACTCTTAAATAAAAGCGAGAATAACATGTTTAACCTAAGTAGTGGCTACGCCCACGAAATAATAAATCCAGGGGAGTCCCCGCTAGGGATAGTAGAATCTGCTGTTGTATAGTAGTATATGTTTCCTGACTGCGTCCTTGGCAAGCCAACCGTTATTGCTAAATAAAACTAATAGAGTATATTGCGCAACAATATGTGTTCATTAGAAAGCGTTTCATGAATCTTCATAGACTGGATACCTGTCATGCGGAAAGAGTAGTGAAAAGTAGGTGGAAGTCCTCAATATTCGTGCTTGTAAAACAATCCTATGGACGGTTATATAATAATATATATTATTGTATGTAATTCCGTATAGGAAACTTAAAACCGTTGCTGCATTTGTAGGGCAGAACTAGTTAAGTAACGTTAGAAAACGACCGTATCTGTAACGGATTCGATAAAGTGGTAAATATTAACTTCTGGGTAATCATAAGCTACATGACGGGCCAATCTGCATGTGCAACTGTCTTGCAAACAGTTACTTTGTATTTGTGATTACTTGCTGAGATTAACCCCGAGACGCCGGGAAATACTAAGTTAATATGATGAGCAATAGTTCCTTTCTCTTAAGCGTAAGAGAATTGTAAAATTTAAAGTAATGGTATTATAATATGTATATTAAATGTCTTAGATCTCATTAGTCTTAAGAAAAAGCTGTGCAGTATCAATAGTATGATAAGCTATTAATTTATTATATATAGACACTCGTATAAGTAATATTAATTCTGGTATCCGAACTACTTTGTAGAAGCAAGGAATGCAGAAAGGAAGAGGAAGTATCTACCTTGATTTCGATGTAAGTAAATCATTAATATGAAGATTATGCGTTTAAAACGAAAATATTTATACTTTGTAAAGGATTGTACTTGAATGTACGTAGACGATTAGACATATCCTCTATATAATAAAATCTATACAAAGAGAGCAAAACTCGTTAATTTAAACTCATAAAATATGTAAATCAATTGTTTAACATCTCCGTAGGTGGAATCAACCACGGAATCAAAAAAGGAATTTAAAAATGGATAAATCAGTTATTTTGGCATCACAGTGTGGTGCATCATTAGGTAAATATATTCTCACTATAGAGAAGAACTCAGTAGATCCGAATTATTCACGGAAAGTACAGAACAATGAATTACGGACTAGTCAGCAGATTAATCTGTATTCAATTAAACCTATTAAGGTTAAAATGGCTCAGGAAGTAGAAAGTGCTGAAGGCACTAAATTTGTAGAGTATAACGGCGATTCGAAGTTACGGCTTCAGATTTCCGGTATTAACGACATTGCGGATATTATCCCGAAGCCCAACGCAGAAAGCGTAAAGAATGCGATTACTCGGTTCGAATCAACCGGTGAGATTACAATCTTTATTGATTATCCTCAGTTGACAAAAGAAATAGTTGCTCTGAATATGGAATCACGGGCTAAACTTACAGCATTTGTCAACGAACAGATGCGGTTCATTAAAACATTTGAAACTGCAAACGAAACTGAAATTGCTGCTTGTAAAACGGCAATGGCTGCCGAAGGTATCGAAATTAATAATTATTTCGGATAAAGTAAACTATGAGTACGCCTTTAACGAAAGAAGCGTTCCTAGACCTTCAGCATATGTTTGCTGATAAAGACTTTATATCTTTGCTATTTATGGATGAGAAAGAAATAGCTAGATATATTCATGTCGAAAAAGACGGTAGTGTAACGTTAGGCAGAACAAAATACAAATTTATCAATAGACTCTTTAAAGATGAGAAAGTATTGAGTACTAATGATATTTGTTTACGGCTTATTAAAGTCATTACTGGAAAAGGAGGAACGCGAAACAATGAAGCTTTTGATTGTCTTGTAAAAGATTTTACTAAAGCTTTAGATAAAGGAGATTACTCCTATGCTATTACTCGGATATTTATTGGTTATCGTCTAGGATATCTAAACGATGTTGCAGCAATGCAAGCTTCTTCGGAAAAAGGTGAGGTAAGACTTCCGAATAAGCGAGTATTGGTACAAGATGGTTTCGGAGATTTCTATGCGATTAAAATAGGTAAGTATCCTAGTTAATTAAAGTTGACTATTCTAAAGTAATAAGAGTATCAAACATATAATAGCAGATGTAACGCAAACAATGTAGAAAATATAATTATTACTTTTCAAGATATATCAAAGGACTTGCAGATGTAAGTCAAGTCCTTTCTCTTATATCTTATAAGGCTATGATAATGTATCTGTAATGGATACTAAGTGAAGGAAAGCTTCAAGAATAAGACGAAGATGTCATATCGGGATGAACATAGCCACAAAGTACAGGTAGTTGATCATATTTGAGTATACTTTTATGTTTAATCAATTAAAATCAAAAGTATATGAAGAAAATTAAATCAACTGAAATTATTGAAAATCGTAAGAAGTATGACAAAGAGATCAAAAAGATGTGGAATATTATTCGTACTGAAAATTTGATCGATAAAAATGCTACACGAAATTACGATATGAAAGCTTTGTTGGATACAATTACAGAAATGTCCAATAATCGAATTCAGACCAAGCTGGATTCAATTGCTATTAATCTAGGTTTTAAGAGTCGTAAAGACTTTCCTAAAGAAAGTATTTATCCTATCATTTATACTCTATCTGAAAAGAATGAGTATTTAGTTCAGTTGGGATCTATTCCGACTATTAATCCTGGTTTAAAAGCTAAACTTGGTAAAAAGAAATTGTTTAAAACTGAAGAAATTACTGCAGATTATATTACTAAATTAAAGAATAAACTGCAGCTAGAAATCAATGCTCTAAAGAAAAAGCTTGAAGATTTCAACAGTAATGCTGAAATAGATATATCTACTGCATATATGTATTTGGCAGCATAAGGTAAACTGGTCTCCGTAAGTTATTTTTAAGGTTCGGCATCTCTATTTATAACTGTGAACTATTCTAATAGTATAAAGTAACATTAAAATAACGAGTGGCAAGTGGGGTTCGAATCCCCGGAGACCAACAAGTCTCGAAATATTAATATTAACATTTTAAAAAGTAAAGTCATGGAAAAAGATATCAAATCTCAAACAATTGACAATTCTACCAAAAAATATCCGGTAGAAAGTAAAACATGGAAGTCTGATGTATATCAGGCTTTGAAATTAGGTTATAAAGTAGAAGCTTTAAATGAAGAGCAAGCCGAATATATTAAGAAGATTGAAACTAAGCTTGCAGAAAAGGCTGCAAAAGCCAAAGTAAAAGAAGAGATGAAACAAACTCTTCTGAAAAAGATGTCAGATATAATGAAAGCTAAAAAAGCAGCAATTATATCTGCAGCTAATGATCTAGCTGATAGAATTATTCTTCGCGCTATCGAGAAAGAAGAGCAGAAGAAAAAATTCGACGAAGCCGACAAGAAAATTAAGGAGAAAGTCAAGAAGGACAAAATGGCAATAGCCGAAGAGAAACGTAAACGTAAAGCAGAATTACGTAATAAAACTATTCCTAGTCCTAAAGCTATAGCTAACGCTAAGAAACAACAAGATTTTCTTGCAAAAGCTCACGCCGCTAAACGTGAAGAGATTGAAGCTCGTCTCAGTGAGAAAGAAGAATTTATGGATCAATCTGTAGAAGAATGGAGTAAGAAACGTGAAGAACGTATTAAACATAATACGGAACTTGCTCTTAAACGATTGCATCATAAAGAAATTAAACTCAAACGTACCACAAAAGCTGAAAGAATTGAAGCAATAAAAGCTAAAAAAGAAGCTGGTAAAGCAGCTTTTAATGCTGAAATGAAACGTCAAGCATCAGAAATTGCAGCAGACCGTCAAGGTTATGCTAATCGCGTAGAGAAACGTAGACGCACTGAAACAGAGCGTCTTGCAAGGATTGCAGAGCGTAGAAAACTACGTAAAGATAAGATTTTTACAGAACATCTTAAACAACAAAAGATTCAACAATTGAATCTTAAACGTTTTATAGAATCTGAAAAAGCTCGTCTAGCACGAAAAGAAGAAAAACGTGCTAAGTATCTTACTACGGGTGGAATAAAAGTTCCCAAAGTAAAGAGCAATGTTGCTGTAGATAAAACTAGAGCAGAAGAATATATTAAAGTTGCTGAAACAAAGATGAAAGATGAAAAAGAACGTTATATAATACGTATTGCATCAATTGCTTCATCAGAAATTATAAGTGATTCTGTTTGTGCATTCATTTGTAAACCAGAAGAACTTAATAAACGTATGAAAGAAGCTCATAACAAACGTATGAAAGAAGAACCTGATACATATGTAGGTATTTATGCTTACTCTGGTATCGGTAAAGATCAGAAATGTGTAAGTGAGATGTTGAACGATAAGTTTAAGGATCGTAGTAGACTTAATCCAAAAAGTGAAGCAGCATAATATACAACAGGGGTGCGTCTGTAACGCACAATCTAGCGGGATGGCGCAAAGGTAGCGCGTAGCTTTCACGAGGCTGAGGTTGGTAGTTCGAATCTATCTCCCGCAACTAATTAACCATAGTACTATGAAAATTAAAGGAAAAACTTGCATAGTCTTTGATATTGAAGTTTTAAAAAACGTATTTACTTGTACTTGTAAAAATACTGATACAAAACAAATAACAGTATTTGAAATATCTCCAAGAAGAGTAGATATACAAGGATTAGTTACATTCTTTTATGAAGATTATTATTTTGTAGGTTATAATAATATACATTATGATAATCCTATACTAAACTATATCATAATGTTATATAATAAACATTATTTTAATAGTTATAGTACTAGAGAATTAACTGAGTCAGTATTTAGAATGAGTCAATTAGTAATTGATAAAAATTCTGATTTTGATTTATGGAAAGAGTATAAATACGCTAGAAACTTCTTATCAATAGATCTATTAACAATGCTATATTCTAAAGCTTTACGAGTATCTTTAAAAGAGATGCAAGTAACAATGCAATATAAGAATGTAGAAGAATTCGTAGTAGATTGGCATCAAGACCTTCCTGAAAAGGATATAGATAGATTAATATCATATAATATAAATGATGTAGAATCTACCGAAGAATTACTATATAGATGTAAAGATCTATTAGAATTGCGTATAGAAACTGAAAAAGATTTTGGATTACCTTGCTTAAGTTTAGATCGAGTAAATCTAGGAGATAGATTACTTCAATTAAAAGTAATGGAAAAGACAGGATTAAATAAGAAGCAATTAGAGAATATGAAATCTCCAGCTGACTATGTAGATCTTGAAAAAGTAATATTTCCTTGGATAAAATTTGAATCTCCAATATTGCAAAAAAAGTTAACTGATATGAAAAATCAGCATAATGTATCACCAGGTAGAAAAGGATATATAAATACTTTTATGTTTGGTGAAATGAAAGTAACTATTGGAGTAGGTGGAATTCATGGTGATAATGGTACTTGTATTATTAAACCAAATGAAGATGAATTATTATTAGATAGCGATGTTAACTCACTATACCCATCTCTTATGAGAATGTATCATCTTTATCCACCTAAGTTAAAGGATGTATTAGGACAAATATTTCCACAAATTATTGATGATCGATTAGAATTTAAGAGGACTGGTCAAAAAAACAAAAACGAAACATATAAATACATGTTAAATGGTGTATCAGGTAAAATGCAAGATGAAACATCTTGGTTATTTTCACCGTTTACTGTTATGCAAGTAAGAATTAATGGTCAATTATTACTTTTAATGCTCGCTGAAAGACTCCTAAAGTTAGGATGCAAATTATATCAGATTAATACTGATGGTATTTTATATAAGCTTAAAAAGTCTAAATATGAAGAATTACAGCAAGTATTAAAAGAATGGGAAAAGCTCACTATGCTCACTCTGGAAACTGAAGAATTTACTCAGTTTTATCAATTGGCAATTAATGATTATTTTGGAGTAGAACCTAATAATAAAATAAAAAAGAAAGGATTCTTTCTGACTGATATTGAATTAGGTAAAGGTTTAACTCCTAAAATTATACCTGAAGCAATTATAAATTACTTTGTACATAATATTCCAGTAGAAGATACAATTAAGTCTTGTAAAGATATATGTAAATTCTTACAAGCTGAAAAAACTGGTAAACAATGGACAGTTGAGTATAATGAACAAATTCAACAAAGAATTAATCGTTTCTATGTTAGTAATAGTGGATATTATTTATGGAAATGGAAATTAGATGATACTGGTAAAAAGTCTTATCAAATAATGTTAAAAGATCATGGAGTAAGATTACATAATAAATTTTATTCTGATGAAGATCTTCAATGGAAATACTCTCAAGGAGAAACATTCCAAAGTATTTATGATATAGATTATCAGTATTATATTAATCAATGTATAAAAGTAATTGAAAAACTAAAACCAAAGCAGTTAAATCTGTTTAATTTTGACGAATATTAACAAAAACTATCATACTCTAGAACAGATGAATTAAATTAATTCATTATGATACTAGAAATAGATACAAGTCTATTAAAAAAAATAGACAATCTTTCATTAAGTCAGCTAGTATTTTTAAATCTTGTATTAGACAATAATCAAAAATCTATCAAAGAGGTCAAAGACATCGTTAGCCAGGTCAGCGACAATGATATACAGGATTTAATCGACAGAGGATTTCTTATTAGAGAAGAAAAAGCTAAAAAAGTTTCTTATAAAGAAACTGAACTATTAGTAAACATTATTACTGGTAATGCGGATTTATTTGAAGAATTTAAGAAGCATTATCCTATAGTAGTAGTAAGACCTGATGGTACTAAAGGCTTTTTGCAAGGTAATTCAAAGAAATGTAGAACATTATATAATAAAATAGTTAAAAATGATACTATTTTACATAATCATATCATTCAATGTCTAGAAAAAGAAGTATCTGACAAACTTATGAGTGGTAAGATAGGTTATATGAAAACTATGTGGAAATGGCTTACTAACTCTGAATGGGAAATTTATGAAGAACAAATTAATGAACCAATAAAAGATAATCTCTATGGAACAGAACTTATCTAGTCCCTTACCATACAAACATATATCTGTAGCCGCTGATGAAGCTGTTACCTATATAAAACAGCGTAAGAATCATGAAATTGAACCACTTAAAAGTAGATGGAATAAATTTAATTTTATGTGCTGTGGTGGTATTGAACCAGGATGTGTTTATACTATAGTAGGAGCTTCTGGTACTGGTAAATCATCATTTGTAAATACGCTTGAAACTGACTTAATTGAACTTAATCCTGATAAGGAATTAGTTGTATTATCATTTTCTTTTGAAATGCTCTCTAGTAGACAAGTAGGAAGAAAACTATCTAATAAGTTGCGTCACACAACTTCAGAGCTATATAGTGCATCAGAAGATGTTTCTGATAGTTTACTACAGGATATTGAAAAAGAAGTAGAAGTTATTAAACAATATCCCATCTACTATGTAGATGAATCAGCTACAGTAAGTAAGATAGAAGATACTATAACTTATTTTCAAAATACGATTGCAAAAGATAAATGGCTTATCGTATTTCTAGATCATACATTATTGGTCGAAGGAAATGATACTAATGATGAACGTAAAATTATAGCAGCATTAGAAAGAGTATTTATCAGAGCTAAGAAAGTTGGCAAAACAAGTATAATTCAACTTTCTCAAATGAATCGTAATATTGAAATGCCTGAAAGGATTATAAATCCATCAAGTCATTATCCTATGAGAAGCGACTTATCATCCTCAGATTCTGTGTTTCAAGGTAGTGATGTTATAGCAGTTTTATCAAGACCTGAAACATTAGGTATTACTGCATACGGACCGTCACGATTACCTGTACAAAATAAAGTATATCTACATTTTTTAAAAGTTAGAGAAGGCAAATTAGCCATACTTGAATATGAGAACGATCTGCAATATAACAACTTAATTGAAGTAGATAGATCTGAGAATAAACCACAGTATTAATTTAATTTTTGGCTAACATGACTACAACATTTTTGAATAAAAAGGGTAACAATAATAACTTTAACTTTAACACTTATGATTTCTTGAATCCGTATTACGAGAAAATCAGTAAGAAAAAAGATGATAATTATATTGATAATCTTCTGACAAAAGCCTTTAAGAATCTGGTTCCTTGGGCAAAGAAAGAAGATAAGAAAGATAGTATTTATATCATCTTCGGTGATGAACCGACGAAGAAATATACGTTTGAGAAGCCGAGTTTTACAATTACAAATATTTCTCCTACTTCTCTGAATCTGGAATGGAATAAAGCAGCTACACATTTGTTAGAATGTGCATATTATGCTAATAATCCTACTTATGATTTTATTATCTGTGATACACCGATTAAAATTCATGGTAATTATATTCAGGTAGGTTCGGAAATTATTCCGACATTTACCCGTTCTGATTTCTTTACAACTATGAAGAAAGAAGATCAGATTAACATTTATAATATTGCAGTAGAAATTAACGCTATTTTTGCTGCGTAATTATTAACAAAACTTTTCAGATTCTTTCAAATTTTATCAAATTCTTTCGTAACTTATCAAACTATATCTGAAAAGGTAAAATTATCTTAATATGATAGTATTACCTACAGAAAAAGTAAAAGCAAAAGTAAATAATCCTAGATTTTTGATTATTTACGGTCGACCTAAAACTGGTAAAACTAGTTGTGTAGCAGCTCTGGAGAATAATTTAATTATTGATCTAGAGGGTGGCTCTGAATTCTTAGATGCATTGGCAGTACAAGCGAGAACTGTTAATGATTTTGCTGATATTGCAAATGCAATCAGAGAAAAGATCAAAGAAACAGGTAAAAAGCCCTATAAGTATATTACTATAGATAATGCTACACGACTAGAAGAGATATGTCTACCTTACGCAGGTACTCTCTATAAAGCTCAACCTCAAGGAAAATCTTGGCAAGGTACTGATGTTAGATTACTTCCACAAGGAGCAGGATATCAATATATTAGACTTGCTGTAAGAAAAGTTATCGATATGTTTAAAGAACTTACTGATAACTTAATTCTTATTGGTCATACTAAGGATAAAATGATTAATAAGAATGGTGAGGATATGACAGAAATGTCCTTAGATCTTGTAGGTAAACTAGGAGATATTATATGTGGTGAAGCTGATGCAGTAGGTTTTATGTATCGAAAAGGTAATGAAACAATTATTAATTTCGATAGTAAAGATGAAACTACAAAAGGAGCAAGAGCACCACATTTGCGTGAGCAAAAAATAGTAATTGCAGAAAGCAATGAAAACAATGAATTAGTATTTCATTGGGACAGAATTTATTTACCAGAAGTTTAAGTTAACCAAAATTAAAGAATATGTATAGTTCCGAAAGAGCCAAGACTATTGTAAAGAAAGACGTAGCACACTTGTCAGCAGGTATTGAAGATAACGTAATGTTAACTGCAGTAAGATTCGATAAATCTATCAATGGTAATAGTTTTATTGAATTTAAGTTTGAAAAAGAAGGTAAATTGCTGACGCATACTGAGTGGGAACCTTCTAAGAGATCTGATGAAACTGAAGAAAGTTTTCAGAATAAATGTGATAATCAATTTTCAAGAATTGAACAAATTTTGAAATGTTATTATCCTAATGCTGAAGATCGTAAGTTTATCGGTGAAAACTTCACTCAGTTTGCTCAATGGGTAACCGAAATGCTTAATAAAGCAGATTTGACTACTTTGTTGAGAGTTAAAATTGTATATAATAATAGTGGTTATACTACATTACCGAAGTATGCAAAATATACGTTTATTGAACCAATGTCCTTGGTAAACGAAAATAAATCTGTTATTGTAAAATTAGGTATCGATCAATTCGAGAAACCTATTGTAGCAGATTTAGAAAAATCTAATCCAAGTCCTTTCTCTATGGGAAGTTCTATGGATGAAAATAATAGCGCCGATCCTAATGGATTGCCGTTTTAAGATATAAGCTATTCTGCAGATAGAACGAAGACTTCTCACGCTTAGCATATTAACAATTAAGTTAATGATAGCGCACCCGGAGAACCAGATCGTAGGCTGGCACTGACCACACAGGGGGTATGTTAAAGGTGGAGAAGAGTAAGCACATATTTCTTTAATATAAGAAATGCGCAGATGTGTGAATGGGCCTAATACAAATGCTAACTAGCATGTATTTAAATGGGGCGGTTCGAGTCCGCCACTCTTCACTTTATTTAAATCTATATCATATGTATGACTCTACAAAAATAAAACAGCAAGATACTCCAATTACTTTGGATTATATCTTATCAAAAGTCACAGAATATGATATTTACGCTAGATATATTGGACAATTTAAGATTGGTTTTATATATAATAGTCCATTTAGGGAAGATAAAAATCCTTCATTTGGAATATTCAGAAGTAGAAAATCAGGTAAATTACTATTTAAAGATCATGGAAATGGTGAATGTGGAGATGTTATTAAATTTGTAGAGCTTTATACAGGTTTAACAAATTATAATGACATATTAAACCGTATAGTAACTGATATGTCTATTACTAATAATACCAAACTTAAAAGTACAAAGCAATATGAATCTAAAGACACTGTAATAGGTGTTGTTAGACAAGATTGGACAGATGTTGATAAACAATATTGGTCACAATTTAGTATTACTAAGGAAACATTAATTAAATTTAATGTATCTAGTATAAAATATTATTTATGTGACGGTATTGTTAAAGGTATATATAAAGATAATAATCCTATGTATGCTTATAAAGTATATGATCATTTTAAGATTTATAGACCATTAGCAGATAAATATACTAAATGGCGTAATAATTTAGCTCCTTATGATATTCAAGGATATGAACAATTACCAGAAAAAGGTGATTTATTAATTATTACTAAGTCATTAAAAGATGTTATGTGTTTATATGAAATGGGATATACTGCAATATCACCATCTTCAGAAAGTACTTTTATATCAGACAAAGCGTTAAATCAGCTTAAGAGACGATTTAAGCGCATTTTAATTTGTTTTGATAGAGACGTTTCAGGTATTAAAAATATGCGTAAAATAAGTCTTAAAACAGGCTTAAATGGCTTTTTAGTTCATAAGAAATGGAAAGCTAAAGATATATCTGATGCAGTAAAACTAAACGGATTTGAAATTATTAAAAATTGGTTAAAAGAAACACTATGATATGGTTTACTTCAGATCTACATTTCTTTCATGATCGTATCTTAGAATTCCATCCAAAACGTAAAGAATTATTTGGAAATACTGTTGAAAAGGCTAAAGAAGCTATGATACAGTTATGGAATTCTAGAGTAAATAAGAAAGATACAGTATATATTCTTGGTGATTTAGCATTTGGTGAAGTAGAAGATAAAAGAAAACTATTTCAAAGACTAAATGGTAATA